>NPID01000447.1_pt2 | contig 287468 bp, 206 predicted proteins | sample 8637491 | NCBI WGS metagenome assembly NPID01 (sample SAMN07420843, study PRJNA396082) | bioreactor metagenome | isolation source: sample BA6 brine-fed electro-methanogenic bioreactor BA | place: Japan: Kochi | collected 2016-06-14 | reverse complement strand
AGCAAGCACGGCAGACAAGTCAGCGTCTGCCTATTCCGCCATCAAATCAAATTCCAAGCTGGTTTGCTTTCTAAGATGACGAGACTTGGATAATTTATCTTTTGATGGTGAAAAACCAAGAGAAAATTGACTCCGAGAGGTTGAAAGTACGGTTAACTGCACAGACATGCTGCCTATAAATTTTACAACAAATGAAAAGCCCCCTTGAAAGGGGGCTTACATCAATATCTAATGAACCTTAGAAGGTCATTTTCTGCATATCAACGCCAGGGATGTCTGCGAGGCCCTTCTCAAGGGCATTCATATCATCCTCATCGCCGCAGAGCTCAAGAATGATAAGTCCGTATGTGCTGCAGTGATTTTGATCGACCTCGTGAAGACCGATCCTTGTCTTGATATTACAACCGTACTTTGTGAGGACTTCCTGAACCTTTCCAGCTTCCTTTGTCCTGTCTGCGATGTATACACCGAGAATTCTTGTTGCCATTTTCCTCCTTTTTTTTGAATACCATCTCTAATTTATATTCTATTTCACAGATTGCAATCAGAAAAGTCCTGAAATAGTGCCATCCTTGTCAATATCTATATCCATTGCCGCTGGTCGTTTCGGTAGTCCGGGCATGAGCATTATTGAGCCGGTTATGGGCACAAGAAAGCCTGCACCTGCTGATATGTTTATATTTCTTACAGTTACAAGAAAATTGTGCGGCACGCCAAGGAGCAAGGGATTATCGGAAAGGGATTTCTGAGTCTTGGCAATGCAGACCGGCAGCCCTGAAAGTCCGAGCTTTTCTATGTCCTTGAGATCCTTTTTTGCCTGACTTGTAAAGTCAACTGCCTTTGCGCCGTATATCTCGGATGAAATGATCTCAATTTTTTTCTCTACACTGTCACCAAGATCATAGAGGGGCTTGTAATGCATATCCTTGTCTGCCAGATCAGCAACTTTCTCTGCAAGATCTATGGCACCTTCTCCACCCTTTTCGTGAACCTCAACTATACTCAAAGGGGCATCAATACCGCTGCAACAGTTCTTCAGAACTGATAACTCTTCATCAGTATCGGTGTCGAATCTGTTGAGAGCTACTACAGCAGGCATATTGAATTTGGAAATATTTCTCAGATGAGTTGTCAAATTCTCTATGCCCTTGCTGACAGCCTCAGGATTTGGATTTGACAGCTCTTTTTTATCCATTCCGCCGTGCATCTTAAGAGCTCTGATTGTTGCAACAAGTACAACGACCTTGGGATCAAGATTGGCCTTTCTTGAGACAATATCGAAGAACTTCTCGGCTCCGAGGTCAAATCCAAAACCTGCCTCTGTAACCACATAGTCGGAATATGATAAGGCCATTTTCATGGAAAGCACAGAACAGGTTCCCTGAGCGATATTTGCAAAGGGTCCGCCGTGGACAAAGGCAGGGGTGTGCTCGGTTGTCTGTACAAGATTCGGATGCAATGCATCCTTCAAAACCGCTGCAACAGAGCCCTGTATAGCAAGATCCCGAACAAATACAGCATCTCCGTCATAGGTATACCCCAGACGAATATTGCCAATTCTTTCCTTAAGGTCTTCATAGGATTCAGCGAGACAGAGAATGGCCATGATCTCACTTGAGGCGGTGATGTGAAAGGCACTTTCCCTCGGTACACCGTTGAACCTGCCACCAAGACCGATTGTTATGTCACGCAAAGCACGGTCATTCATATCGATGACCCTGTCCCAGTTGATTCTGCGGGAGTCGAACAGAGGGGCATTGCGTCTGTATATATGATTGTCCAGTACAGCTGAGATGAGATTATGGGCGGCTGTTATTGCATGCATATCGCCCGTGAAGTGCATGTTGATGTTCTCCATCGGAAGAACCTGAGCCATACCTCCGCCGGCTGCACCGCCTTTTATACCGAAAAGTGGTCCGAGGGATGGCTCCCTCAAGGTTACAGATGCTCTTTTTCCAATCCTGTTCAGCCCCATTGAAAGACCTACAGAAGTAGTTGTCTTACCTTCACCGGCAGGGGTTGGCGTGATTGCCGAAACAAGTATCAGCTTTCCCTGTTTATCGTCTCTTACTTTATCGGGATTAATCTTGGCCATATGCTCTCCGTATTTTGAGAGCCCTTTTCTATCTATGCCCAGATAGTCTGCAATCTGCTCTATGGGTTTGAGCTCTATACTTTGAGCTATTTCAATATCACTTCTCATTGTTCACCTCAATCCTTAAATTCATGTGGGAATAATATAACAAAGAATGCCACAAAAATCAAATCAAACCAGGGAATCCTTGATCTCTTCGGCTAAATTCGGTGTCTTTGTAGAGGTCATGGCACTCTGATGCATCAGCTCAACCAGTGTTTTGATCTGCCCCTGCTTATCGTTAATTCTGTCCTGGATATCATTGATACTTTTCTTGAAGTAGTCGAAAAGATCGATTACTTCCATTGTATCCCAAGTTCTCAGATATATCTGTTGATCTTCAAGCTCTTCGATAAACTCCTTAAGCTCGAATCTGTAGAACTCTGTTATTCTTGGAGTAAGTCTCTTGGGATAATAGAACTTATCTATGAAGGAAACAAACTGTCCGACCTTTGTGTTCAGAGCAGAATTCAGTTGTGTCAGATCATCTGAAAGATTTCTCAGCCTCATCTGGAGGTTAAGCTCGCCAGACCAGGTATGGAGTTCATGTTCTAGCATGATTCCCCGTCATTCAGGGTCAGCTTGTCGACAAAATTTTTCATCTCGCGCCACATGCGTCACACCCCCGTGTTCGCCATACTTCATCGACATAAAGTAAAATCAGGGCGGGACACTCTACTGCTCTGAAGAGGTTTGACTCTCTCAGAATCCCGCCCAATTAAAAGTCATCAAAATTAATCCCAAAATGGGAATATCTTGCAGGACATATTATTATACCTTTAACTACCTCATGTGTCAAGGGAAAGAAGCAGCTATTTGATAAGCAACATTCTTTTTACATCCCTTCTGCCACTTTCGAACTCTATGGATACAAAGTATATCCCCGATCGTACATGTCCCTGCGGACTCCATCTTAGCACCCTTGCATGACCATAGCTGTCAATTTCTCTTCCGGAAAGATCATGTATCTGAAGTGATACCCAGGGCTCTGGCGAACTAATCTCAACATGAGAATTGAAAGGATTGGGTGCTATCCTGATCAGTTTTTCATCGGGCAGTAAATACTCATCTATTCCCTCACCAAAGACACTCAGTATGAAAGAACAAGTGTCACATAATTCTCCTGTGCAGGCAACAATTTCAATGGGATATGCACCTTCGGTTTCCGGGATTACAATGAGCTGAGTGTCGGCTATTAGATGGGTCTCCAAATCACTCATAACCAGAAATGAAGCTGAACGACCATAGGGATCTTCCACAAGGAAATCAAAAATAATAGATAACTCATCTCCAAAGGCGTAGAATGTGTCCGTGGGACAAGAGATAAAATACGGCGGCAAGTCGGGCGATACCTCGACAACAAAGGAGCAGGAATCACAACTGTATTCATCGCACAAAAATAGCCCGACGTCGAAGAAACCGATTGTATCAGCTACTCCACGGAGTACCTCATAATCAAGAAATAGAAAATCAGGACCTGTAAGTTCCATATCAACAGCATCCGATTCAGGATCTTCGTAAATAACCGGAATTTCGACTATATCCCCTTCAATGAAGCTGAGAGTGCCGGGACAATGGACAAAAAATGGTGGTAGATTAGGCTCTGTCATGATGCTGAATGAGCATGTATCACAAAGATGAAAATCGCAAATCACAACCTCGAAATGGGTTGTATCCGAGGGTATCTCGGGTGTTGTCCATCTTATCAGCGAATCTCCTTCAAAAATTGCATCAGATGGTCCGACAAAGCTGACCGTGATGTAATCATCCTCTCTATCGTAAAAGCCAATCGGGATAGAAATTTCAGCCCCTTCTTCGACAATTATGTCGGCTGAGCAGTCAAGGAACATCGGTGCAAAGTTCTCTTCAAGATAGAAGCGACCTGAATTAAGCCTTGTTTGGTTGCCAAAAAAATCAGTGACAGACAGCTGAAAGTGACCTGTGAACCCCGGCCAGTCAATGGTAGTCCATGTATAGTCAAAGGTCGAATCGTAGAGTGTTACGATCGTGTCCTCCCAGAGCATTATCTCGGTTGTGCTTCCAATCAAATTGCTGTCAACAGCTGTCCATAAGAGGGTTGTATCCCATCCTGCGACAAAGGTATCGATACCCAAGGTGTCCGGCATCATCCAGCTCAGTTGTGGTTTCTGATTATCGAGACAGAAGATGTTAGAGAAATAGAAGGTTATCTGTTCGAAGAGACTCAGCTTGTATACGTGATATCGGGAATAGTCTACCACCCATAGATTCAAACCATCCCATGCGGCCCCCTCAGCACCGGTCATCTCGACAACAGCCCCTGTGAATATAGTATGGATGATTGTCTTTGTCTCAGTATCAATGGCATATACGACATTGTCATTGCTGAAACACCAGAGTATACCCAGCCCCCATGCCAGGCCATCTGCACTTGTTGCCGGTGTTGATACACCGAATTCGGGGAAGAACATCGTATCGACAAGTGAGAATGTGGAGGTATCCATCTTAACAAATGTCCCTTCTGAGAAGCATACCCAGAGATATTCACCGTCAAAGGCACAGCCTGCAAGATGTACTGCCGTTCCCGGCAGATCCCACCAGTCACTTCTCACTGCTCGGGAATCGCCCAGCTCCCAGTCAAATTCCTTCAGAATAACCCTTGTGTCTTCAACCCAGAACAGTCTGTCGCCTGCAAATGCCATATCAGAGGGACCAACCTCTACTGTACCTATGAATGTAGAATCTCCAGGCACAAGATCGGGCAGGGTGTATGGCCTTACCCAGCAATGATCGGTAGCCCCCTCATGGAACATCAACCAGAGCTCGCCACGCTTATATGCCAGACCGAAGGCCCTTTCTGTCACTCTTGCAGAATCATTGGCAGGGAAAGAGTCTGTTATTGAATATGAGGAAAGAACAGAGTCAAAAACAGCTACATTACCACGGAAACCGCAGTTCTCCACATCACCAAGATCCGTTGTCATGTCCCAGAGAAAACAGTGAATTTCGCCTGTATCCGATGCCGAGACACGCCAGCCGAAATTGGGAGCATCGTAGCCGGAAAGTGTGTCTCTGAGGGTCAAAACCGGAAGGAATTCATCGAACATACCCAGTTCAGTCACAAGAACATTGGTAGAAATAAAAGAATCAACTGGATTAACAGCCTTGTAGCAGATCTTTACAAGACCGGAACCATCCCTGAGCTGCTCAATTGATACCTCTTCTGCCATTGGCTGTGCCAAAACCAGAGAGACTAAATAAAATGCAAATAAAAGAAGACTTATATACCTGTTCATTTTGCCCCTTTGTTTATAAAAAATATAATAGCTGAAAACAAGTATAGAGTCAAGATTGGTTTCTTTAGATTAGCCACTGATCGCGACAAGAACAGCTCCGCAAAAAGCCAGAAAAACTGCCGTTACCCTCTCTCTTGTAATGGCCTCTTTGAGAAAGATAGCAGCAAGAATAAAGATGAATATCTCGCTGGTCTGATTGAGAACTGCTGCAATGGATACCCGTGCATATTTCATTCCTGCTAGCCAGAAAACCAAAGCAAGATATGCCCCTGTGAATGATCCGGCAAGGGTGTAGCCCCATTTTTTCTTCTCAAAAAGCGATTTGATAATGGTCTTTGATCTGGGATGAAAAACCAGAAGTAAAACCAGGACAAGAAAGCCACCCAAAAATCTGACCTCAGAAACCCATAAAAGATTCTGCACATCCAGAATATTTTTGGAGATCACAACACCGAATGCCATAGTTACTTGAGAAAGGGCACCCCAGAGTATGCCTGCAATCAGATTTTCGCGTGAAAGTCTCTCAATCTCCTTTTTATTTGTTGTCAGGACAACAGCCGATACAATCAATGTTGTTCCGATGACCTGGAGAACCGTAATTTTCTCCCTCAGTATAAGAATAGATAGAGTGATAATCGATGGGCTGTAAAGACAACTTACAACCGCCGAAAGACTGGCACCAAGGAGATTCAGACTCTTGAAGAAAAATGTATCGGCAAGTCCTATGCCCAATCCTCCGGCCAGGAGAAGAATAACCCATGACCTTGTAGGGACATCCGGGAACATATCCACTCCAAGTGCCAGCATCGTGAAGAATATAAGGACAAATGCCAGGGCATTTTTGAAGAGATTGAGTGCTATTGGGTGTACACTCTCGCCGCTCTTCTTGAAAAAGATCACTGCTATAGCCCATAGCATGGCCGTAATCACGGCAACACTTTCCCCGAAATAGGGCATACCTTTCAGAGTAACAATCAATCCATCCATAAACACCTCTTCCAAAACCTTCGACCCCACTTAAAATATTGAACATCACCTATCTTGAAAGCTATTTTTGTGAAGTTCCCAAAAAACTCACAATATGAGTAATGACATTATTGAATAAGTAATTAATGACGGCTTATTCGATTAATAATAATGACTTGCAAAGATTAGCCGATATGAATAAATTAGAGTATATGGAGAATCAATATGACTGACTGGTCTATAGAAAATAAAACCCAGCTTCAAAGGGAACTGGCAATAGAAAAGGCAAGATCAAAAATGCTTGCCGAGAGAAACAGGAATTACCAGAGCCTTTTGACCAATTCTCCAATTACTATCTGGGAACAGGACATCACAGATGTAAAGCACCACATTGATACCCTCAGACACTCCGGCATATATGATTTCAGACAGTTTTTTCATGAAAATCCTGACAAGGTCAAGGAACTCATACGCAATCTTATTTTAGCAGATGCATCATCAGATAGTCATGCACTTCTGGATACCTCTGCAAGCGATGGAATCATTGCTAGATTTGATATACCTTTCAGCAAGCGGGTTTATCACCTTTTTAAAGAAGGGCTTATTTCCATTTCCGAGGGCAAAACCAGCTTTCAGAACGAGTTTACAGCCCCTGATCGAAAAGGAGAGCAAAGAACCTTCATAGTGAACTGGCATGTGGTCAAAACATGTGAAAACGGTAGATACAGCGCATTTATATCCCTGACAGAGACCACACGCACAAAGAAGATGGAAAACAGACTCCGCGAGAGTGAGGAAAAACACAGGCTGCTCCTCAAGAGTATTGCCAATCCTACCCTCGCCCTGGATCATGCGCTGAATATTCTCTATTATAACGAGGCATTTCATAAGACATGCGGATCGCCAAGGATACAGCTTGAAGGTCGAAACCTTCTGGAGCTTTTTCCATCCTTCAAGAAAAGTAAATCCCTTCAGGCGATGCTGGATGTGCTCAAAGACGGTCAACAGAGAACGGTCCAGGGAGACTTCTTCGGGCGTATTTGGCGTGCCCGGATATATGCAACCCCATGGGGAATAATCTCCATCTCCGACGATATTACTGAAAGCGAGCATAACAGGCGCAATCTGCTCGAATCAGAGCTTAAATACTCAACTCTTGTGAAACATGCCACCGATGGTATTGTTGTGGTTCAGGATGAAAAGATTGTCTTTGCAAATCCCAAGGCTCTTGAGATAACCGAACTTGAGGACGGTGAAGACATTTTCTTCTGGGAGATTATTCATCCCGACGACAGAGCACTCGTAATCGATAGATATCAGAAGAGGATACAGAATATAGATACCCCTTCTGAATACTGCATCAAAGCAATCTCAAAAAATAAGAGAAACTTCTATGCAGAGATCAAGTCTGTTACAATCATGTGGCAGGAAAAGCCGGCGGTGCTGGCGATTGTCAATGACATCACAAATAAGATCTACATCGAGCGAGCCCTTGAAGAGAATCAGGAGAGATACAGGGCAGTGATGCAGCAAAGTGGGGATAATATCTATCTCGCCGAATATAAGACATACAGGATCATCGAATCAAACAAGGCATTGCAGGATCTTCTTGGATATTCAGAGCAGGAGCTTTTGAACATGACTGTTTTTGATTTCATTGCCCATCCTAAAGATGATGTTCAGAGCCAGATAGATAAGATTGAACTGCACGGATCGCTCTTCCTTCAGAATCGAAAGTATACTCGCAAGGACGGCAGTCTGATAGATGTCGAGGTAAGCGCATCTATGATTACATATAACGGAAAGAAAGCTCTCTGCGTTGTCTCAAGAGACGTGTCGGAAAGAAGGAAACTTGAAAAGGAAAGGGAAAAGCTCATCTCTGATCTGCAGAGCGCGCTTGCCAATGTAAAAAAGCTGTCCGGTCTTCTGCCCATCTGCTCTTCCTGCAAGAAAATCCGCGATGATGAAGGCTATTGGCAGGAGGTTGAAAGATATCTTGCCGAACACTCTGAGGCTGAGTTCACACATGGCATATGTCCTGAGTGCGCAAAAAAATTCTATCCCGCTCTATACAAAAAGAAAAAGGACTAAATACACCCTTTTTTCTCCCCATCAGAAAAGCTCTACTTTTTTCACAGTTGTTGTTTTAATGGCAAAACAGAATATATTTGCGGAATGAACGGTAAGATCAAAGGTTCGATAGCTACCATTACGTCCTTCATTCTCTGGGGTATTCTACCGATATACTGGAAACAGCTACAGACAGCAGGACCTCTTGAGATGCTTGCACACAGGATAATCTGGTCATGTCTTCTCCTCTCCATAATCCTGACACTCAGAAGATCTTGGGATGAGGTGCGTAGTATAATCAAATGGCCGGAGATGGGCTACTATCTTGTCACATCGATGCTGATAGGTGGCAACTGGCTGTTGTATCTCTGGGCAGTGACCAATGCCCGTATGGTGGAAGCCAGTCTGGGTTATTTCATCAATCCACTTGTCAATGTGCTTATGGGCATTGTATTCCTTGGTGAGAGGCTGAAAAAGGCGCAGATAGTATCGCTGGTTCTCGCAGGAATAGGTGTTATATGGCTATCAATAGATTATGGCCGACTGCCTCTTGTTGCCCTCGGTCTTGCCTTTATGTTCGGCAGCTATGGCCTTCTCCGGAAAATGGGAGGTGCTAAAAGTATGCCCGGTCTTTTCTTCGAGACATCTTTTCTCTCAATTCTATCGCTAATGTTTCTATTCTTCCATCACAGGACTGGACAGGGTTCATTTGTTGTGAGTGGATTCAGGGAGACATTGCTTCTGATCGGCGCAGGGATTGTAACGGCTGTACCCCTCGTCCTTTTCAATTACGGCACAAAGCTTATCAAATATTCAACAGTCGGTTTCTTTCAGTACATCGCCCCGACACTTCAGCTCCTTGTCGGTGTTCTAATTTATCGCGAACCCTTCACCCAGAAGAATATCTTCGCTTTTTCGGTCATCTGGGTCGCGCTTATCATCTATACAATCTCGAATTTCAGAAAAAAAGACCGGACAGAAGGTCCGGTCTCCACTTGATATCAGCCACCCCTTTTGAGCTTGCCGTGTTTCTTTGCGTATCTCTCGCCAAGGCTGAATGTCCAAAGCCCCAGAGGAACAAGCACGCAGCCTATTCCAAGCAAGAGCAGTATATCCGGCATAAGAGAAGCTGTCGATGCTCCGTCGAGTATCGCTGATCTCATAGCCCGCAGGGTATAGGTGGCGGGCGATATATAGGACAGCGGCCGCAGAAAGCCGGGCAATACGCTAATATCATAGTAAACACCGCTCACAAGAAGCAACAGTGCCTGAAAGATATGCGTTGCCTGTGCTCCCCTTTCAAGACTGATCAGTGGCAGAATAGCTGCCACAAGACCGAGGCCAACAAAGCTCAGGCTCGATGCAATCAGTACAAGTCCGGCTCCAAGGAAGTTTGCACCGGATATATTCAGCCGAAATATCAACACAACTGCAAATAACAGTAGCACACTCCTTGCAAAGCCATAGAGGGCTGCAAAGAGGCTGTTTCCAAACAGATAAGTGGCGCGGCCAATCGGTGCTGAGAATGTGAACTCTATTGTGTCCTCCCATCTCTCATAGGCCACAGCCTCTGCCACCTCGTGGAAGAGTACGCTGAGAAAGCCCCACAAAAGGGCACCTATTACAAGATACAGCACCTGTTCTTTCCCCGAGCCAACGCCGATGAAGGCAATTGTCAGGGCATTTACAATCGAGTAGGAAAGGAATACAATCTCCCAAGCCATATAGCGTCTTACGAGATTCACATTTCTTTCTACAAAGGCAAATGTCTTTGGTATTTCCTTAACAATGGTTTTAATCATGCTTTTCTCCTTTCCTCCCGGGCTGCAAGTGGAGACTCAGTTCACCTCCAGCTCCGCGCCCGTCAAATGAAGGAATACGTCGTCCAGGCTTTCCTTGCCTGCCTTTTGCTTAAGTTCACAGGCGGTTCCCTGCCCCCAAATTTTGCCGCCTTGAATGAAGGCGATGCGGTCACAGAGCTTTTCCACCTCTACCATGTCATGTGATGTAAGAATCACGGTTGTATCGGAGTCATTCATCACCTTGCGCACGAAGTCCTGCACCTTTTTCTTGCTGTGTGGGTCGAGACCTGTTGTAGGCTCGTCCAGAAGCAGAAGATTGGGATTGGACATAAGGCTGCGGGCAATGGACACCATCTGCTGCTGCCCCCTTGATAGGTCTTCAACGGGCTGTGTCATCTTGTCCTTTGAGAGACCAAATTCGAGGAGCATCTTCTCCGCCTCTTTGAGACCGACTTTCGGCGAGATTCCGAATAGCCTTGCTGCAAAGGACAGATTCTCGGCAACGGACAGCTTTTTGAAGAATGACGCATCAACGCTGACCCTGTTGATCAGCCTGCGCACATCCATAGTCTTTACCGTGACATCCATGCCAAAGACCTCAAGATGTCCCCTGTCCGGCAAAAGCAGTGTCGAGAGCATTCTGATCAGGGTTGACTTGCCCGATCCATTGGGGCCTATGATGCCGAAGATCTCACCCTTTTTGACATCAAAGCTGACATCATCGACAGCTGTAAGTCTCGTCCGACCTGCCAATCCGGCAAAGCCTTTGCCCTTTTTGCGGAACTCCTTGAAAGCTCCATCACATTTGACTGCGTAGTTCATTCTTTCTCCCTTCTTTGGGTTTAAAACAAAAAACCCTGCATGTTTTGCAGGGGGATACGAAAAAAGGACCTTAGGCCCTCTCTGTGTAATTAATATTTAGTATTTTAGACTCTTATTACACAGAGATCCCCCTTGAGTTGACTGTAGTGCCCTGCGGCATTCTTATTCTTATAAAGCTAAACATATATCTTAGACCCCCTTGGTCTTGTGTTCACTTGTTGTTGTGGCTAAAGTATATCTTAATAAAGATGTGTCAACACAAAAATGATTAAAATTCGGTTAATGAAAAAGGGGAGGTCACCCTCCCCTTCGCTACATATGTTAACCGCTATTACTTCTCACCGAGGAAGGGATAGCGATAGTTAGTGGGTGGCACGAAGGTCTCCTTGATTGTCCTTGTGGAGACCCAGCGCATCAGATTGGCCTTTGAACCGGCCTTGTCGTTTGTTCCCGATGCACGGGAGCCGCCGAAGGGCTGCTGTCCGACAACTGCGCCTGTGGGCTTGTCATTGATATAGAAATTGCCGGCTGCATTGCGGAGTATCTTGAATGCTTTATTTATGGAATAGCGACATGTTCCCATGATGGCACCTGTCAGTGCATATGGGCTTGTCTCGTCGCAGAGATGGAGCGTCTCCTCATATTTGTCCTCGTCGTAGAGATAGATTGTGAGAACAGGTCCGAAGATCTCTTCCTGCATTGTCTTGAACTTGGGATTGTCTGTGAGGATGACAGTTGGCTTGATAAAGTAGCCCTTTGAGTCGTCATATTCACCGCCGAATATGATCTCTGCGTCATCTGCCTTCTTTGCATAGTCGATATAGCCTGTTATGTCCTTGAATGCATTGGCATCTATGACAGCATTTATGAAGTTGGAGAAGTCCATAGTGTCGCCCATCTTCATTGTGCCGAGTTCTCGGGTCAGCTTCTCCTTGACCTCAGACCACATGCCCTTCGGGATATAGGCTCTGCTGGCTGCGGAACATTTCTGACCCTGATATTCGAAAGCTCCCCTTGCAAGGGCTGTGACAACAGCATCAACCTTGGCTGTCTCATGGACAAAGACAAAGTCCTTTCCACCTGTCTCGCCGACAATGCGTGGATATGTCTTATACTTGGCGATATTCTTGCCGACTGTCTCCCACATACCGAGGAAGGTATTTGTCCCGCCTGTGAAGTGTACACCGGAAAGATGCTCATTATCCATGACCATAGGGCCGACCTTGCGACCTGAGCCTGGAATGAAGTTGATGACACCAGCCGGCACCCCTGCCTCTTCGAGGAGTTTCATGAGCATATACCCGCTATAGACCGCCGAGCTTGCAGGCTTCCAAACAACAACATTGCCCATCATGGCAGGTGCTGTGGGCAGATTGCCTGCAATCGCTGTGAAGTTGAAGGGTGTAACTGCAAAGATGAATCCTTCGAGGGGTCTATATTCGACATAGTTCCACATCCCGTCCTGGCTGTCCGGCTGCTCTTCATAAAGCTCCATTGCATAGTAAGGATTGAATCTCCAGAAATCTATCAGCTCTGCTGCGGAGTCAATCTCTGCCTGGAAGGCATTCTTGGACTGGGAGAGCATTGTGGCTGCATTGAGTCTGTCCCTCCATGGCCCGGCAAGGAGCTCTGCTGCCTTTCGGAATATTGAAACCCTTGCCTGCCAGGGCATTTCCGCCCATTCCTTGCGTGCCTCAAGTGCAGAATCGATGGCCATCTGTATCTCTTTTTCGCCAGCTTTGTGGTATTCGCCGAGTACATGGGCGTGATCATGGGGCATGACACATTTCGCCATATCGTCTGTTTTGATCTCTTTACCACCTATGATGATTGGTATCTCAAACTTCGCTCCTTTGAGATATTCCAGTTCCTTTTTGAGGGATTCCCTTTCCGGGCTTCCCGGTGCATACATCTTTACAGGCTCGTTTTTGGGGTATGGAACCCTGATCTTAGAGGACAGCATGAAACCTCCTTAAATAATTAATCAAATTGCCAATTAAGGCTATTATAGCAAAAAAAGCGATATGGGCAAGGGGGAAATGGGGGGTGTTTATATAATGAACTATGAAAATTATGTTAGCTCAGTAACTGTGAAAGACTCCCCTAAGATACTTGCGACTGATATCCAATATCAACCATTTGAATCTGCAAGATAGGATGCCCGTTTGCTGTCTGAAAAATTATTGTGATCGATGCAGGTTCTTGTGGCCGGTCAATCAGGAATAATTATCTCTGGTCTTGTTACACCTGCGCGGATCTGGGTTCTGCCTGAGAGGGAGACAGTCTTGCCTTTGTTCTGTCTGAATAACTTCAAATATGTAGAGTTCATCGATCTTTTACCGAAGCCTTCAGTAAGTATGAGCGTGTAGGGTATATCCTCATCGCCGGTCAGAGCTACTCCCATCTCCTTTTCGATGTAAGATACCCATTCTGCTTCGGAAATCGAAGGTGCAATAATGCCCTTGATACCCTTCTTCTCAGCTTCAAGTAAATAGGTCTTGTCTATCTGATTTTCAGTGTAGACTACCTTGCCCTCTTCCATTGTCTCACTCAACTGACCGAAGTTCTCACCACCGAAGCCAATGATGGCCTTGATTATAGTTCCATGGCCTTCAATTGTTACGCCGTGCCCTTTGCTGACTCTTGTTACAGTACCTGCAACAAAGGCGTGGAGAGGTTTGGGATCAATGTCATATTGTATGGTCATCGTTCCCTTGGTGGTATCTATCTCCTTTATCATGCCTGTGGAGGGCGCTGTCAGAGGCTTAAATACCTGTTTGTCGATCTTATTCGATAAGATCTGTCCTTTATGGACAAAATCACCCTCTGAAAATCGCAGGAAATTCTTTATATGCTTCGGATTAACCTGAAGATAGCCTGAAACATTTATCTTTACAGGCTTATCTGAATAGTCCTGAATCTCACGGACAATGATCAACCCACCTGGCTGAATATCGGTCACAAAACCACGGACACTCGAGCGGAACCGCGACTCGCCAAGGAATGAGGTCTTCTGTGTGAAGATCACCTGACCAATATCAATCAGTTCACCAACCTCTATCTGAATGCCACGGTCTATCTCTTCAGGGCTGATTTCCTTGTCATAGCCTATGAATGAATGTATGTCGAGTATGTAGATCTTGGGGGGCGCATAGGTATTCTGCCCCAAAATTGTTGACTGGGAAACCTTATCACCCTTTGTAAGAAAAATCTCCCCCTCATAGGGCAGGCTTCTCTCAAAGCTGAAGTTGCCCCTCTCAATACTGACAAACTCCCTTTCAACCTCTGATATAAAGGGCTGACTTTTATTTTCGTTCCATGGATGAAATTCGATCAGAGATTTTCCAGAGAAGCTGTCACCCCTGCCACGGCAATCAAAAAGAACCGGAAGCTCCGTCTCAATTCTATCGCCTGATGCCCAATTATTGAGTGTGAATTTCGAGTCCAGCGTAATCTCATAGATGCCGCCTTCTTTGAGATAGAGGATATCCCCACCTTCGAGGATGTATTCTCTGCCATCCCTTTTCACACGCATAACCTCGCGATTTCGCTCAATCTTGCCTGTGGGAACAATCACCAGGGCAAGCTCCTCAAGGCATTCTCGCGAATAAAGCTCAAGGGCCACATCTCTGTCCCAGGAGCAAAGCACACCCATATGAGGGCTCTTGAAATTCTTGTCAAGGACAAGCTTTGTGATACCGACAGGCATGAATGAGTCTGTAAGGATACGAATATTATCCTCTGGATCAGGTGCATGCGAAAGCACACCTCCGGCACCAATGATGATATCTATATCAGATGTCTGGAAGGTCTTCTCAGGGTCCTGTCCGTAAAATACCTCCTGAAAATGATCAACATCAACGCGTTTTTTTAACCGATCAAGAAAGCCTATGTGAACCCTCTGAAAATTCATCCTGATATGCCTTTTCCATGCCTGGGAAATTCCTGAAATTGCTGTGGCATGCTCCACGAAGACCTCTGGTTTCGCCTTCGGGACATAGGTGGGATTGAGTGCTTTGTTTGAAATGTAGTTTCTCATATCTGACTCTTCAATCCAGACAGGCAGATGCTTCTTCACACTTGAAACACCACCCTCTGCAAGGATATTTGAAATCGAATAGCTCATACCGGTATTGGCTGCTACTGTTCTGTAGTAGTCCTTCCATATATTAGTAAAAATATCTGTAGTAGCCCCTCCAATATCAACCAGAATGACGTTCTTAGTGATCTTCTCACTGTATTCCCTGAGTATCTTCTCAACACCGGAAGGGGTCGGGACAATGTTTTTCTTTACCTGCTTTTTCAGCTTGGAATAACCCGGTGCCCTCTCCATTACATTCTCCATGAAAAGTTCATGGATCTTTGCCCTTGCTGGGCCTGTGTTCATGTCATCTGGATTGGGTCTGATATTGGGTACGATGTGTACATCAAATTTCTCATTTAAGACACTTGATATGAACTGCCTCGCATCCTTGTTCCCGCAAAATACAAGAGGGATATTGCTGTCAGAGTGGAACTTGGGCGTCGGCTCAGATATCGAAAGAATCTCGGAGAGACGGACCAGGGCAGCGATATTCCCACCGTCCATTCCACCGGCCATCAGAACCATATCAGGATGGAGTTGCCCGAGTATTCTCATTTTCTCTATAACAGGGACACTGTCATCAATGGTGAATGTCCTGAGAATAACACCGCCTGCTCCGTGAGCAGTAACCTCTGCAGCTCGCCCGGTATCCTTCTCTGAGAGTCCGAAAACAATGATTTGAAGGCCGCCTCCTGCACTGCTTGTTGTGATATAGGGGACCTTGATATGCCCGTCCTTCTCCAGAAGAGACACACCAGTAATATCGGAAAGTCGACTGATAACATCTTTCAGCCCGATGCAGACATCTTCGTCGGGACTCTCTACTGTAGTGGGCACATCAGCCTCAGCAAAGAATTCAAAGCTATCGCCCTTTCTCTTGAGGAGAAGTCCCTTTGTCGTAGTGCTACCTATGTCAGTTACTATAATGAAACTATGCTGGAAAATATCCCTGAACTCTTCCGGATACCAGAACAATGAGTTAAGGTCAGTTTCAAGGGCGAGTGCGAGCTCTATGCATAACTTAAGTGAAGGATTATAGTTCCCTGATTCTATGAGTCCGATTGTCTGTCTTGTAGCCCCAACCCTCTCTGCAAGTTCAGATTGAGTCATACCAAGATTATTTCTTAATGACTTTATTCGTTGACCTTTGAACAAATCTGCATCCTTTCTCTACAGATGTAAAATATATCTTACATGGCCAATGGTCAAGATAAATCAGCTCGAAATCAGAAACGATACAGTAAAAACTAATGACTTTGAATAGGTTTTATGCCGAATTCTAAAAAAAAACTTGGTATAGATTCTTTTTGACCTATATTATAATCGGTTGCAGAGCCGTAATATAATAGAGTTCTGCTACAGGAAGGGTTCACTAAAACATTTTACAACTTCTTAATTTTCTACTATTATGGATGAAAAAAGAATCAATGAGATGTCTCGTGAGCTGAAGTCTCTCAAATCAGAAAACTTCTATCTCAAGCTTCAGGTTGAAAAGCTGAGAAAGAAAACTGAGATGCAGAAACAAGAGCTTAGAGAACTAAAAAAAAATTAGCACAAGATCCTGACGAGTTTGTCGACAATGCGCTTGCTGGTGTCTACATATACCATGAAAATGAGTATATGTATATCAACACTGAGATGGAGCGCATTACTGGCTACAGTCGTTCTGAGCTTCTGACCATGGATCCAAATAATCTCATCCTTGATGAGGACATGGACATCATGCATAGAAGAAGAGAGCTTAGGAAAGCCGGAAAAAGTGTCAGTTCTGAATATACTGTTAGAATAAGACGTAAAAACGGCAAGGTTGCACACATTCTAACACGGGTGATTCCATATCGTTATCAGAACAGGAATGCTGCACTCGGCACCTGTATCGATATTACAGAACGCAATATCGCTTTGCTCGAACTGAGATCTTCAGAGGAAAAATACAGAACACTCGTAGAAGAGGCTCTTGTAGGTGTCTACATCTATAAGGAAAATCGATATCTCTTTGCCAATCATGAGATGGAGAAGATAACCGGATACTCTGTCACCGAGCTACTCAACCTTAACCCATACAGCCTGATATACAGTCAAGATGTATCCATATTGAAAGACAGGGAGAAAAGACATCTGGCAGGAAAGAGTCTCGATAATCAATACAATATCAGGCTTGTCCGAAAAGACGGGAGCATTGCCCATGTGCTCAACCGTGTGCAGCACATAAACTTGAGAGGCGAAGAGGCCTTTCTCGGCAATTGTCTTGATCTGACTTCCCGCTTTGAAGCAGAAAGAGCACTTTCCGAATCCCGCGCAGCTTTCAGAGACATAGCCTTGGCAACTGCAGATATAATCTGGGAGACAGACTCAAAGATGGTCTACAACATGGTTTCCGGCAGGGCGAAGGACATTCTGTCCTTTGAACCGGAGAGTATGATTGGCAAGTCATTCTTTGACTTCCTCGTCCCTCTTGACGTAAATAAAGCAAAAGAGATACTAGGGAACGCAATATCCAAGGGTCTCCCTATTGAAGATTTCGAAGGTTGGCACATAAACAGGATAGGCTCTCATATCTGTCTGCTTACCAATGGAATTCCTGTTTTCGATGAAAATGGCAGCTTGACAGGATATAGAGGTCTTCACAAGGACATCACAGTCCGAAAATATATGGAAGAAGAAAAGGAAAACCTGATCCAGGAGCTGCAGAGCCTATCGAGCAAAAGGCATGAAATTGTCTCCATATGTTCCCATTGCAAAAAAATTCGGACAAATGACGATGATTGGGAATACATAGAGAAGTTCATTGAGCGTCAATCAACAATCAGATTCTCCCATACCCTTTGCCCTGATTGCATAGATATCGAATGACCGAGAGAATTGAGAAGTCAATATATCTTATCCTGACCGCACTTTCAGTCTTTTTGATAAATTTCTGTAACTCAATTTTCTTCGAGATAGACTATAGACTTTCCATACTATCAGCCTCTGTCTTGATCCTGCTCATCTATCTATACAAAAATCACTGGAAATCATGGATGCGACCGCTCTATCTTATCACTTGGCAATCGTTTTTCTTCCTTGGCTCATTGCTTCTAAGTTCGCTGCTGCTCTACATTCTGGGAAGCAGCAACAAAACTATTGCACTGACTGGCGGTACAGCCATTTATCTCTCAGGTTTTTTTTGGGGAAATGTTCTTCGTGTACGGGAATATGGTGATGGAATGACGAGAATTATCCACATATCAGACCTTCATCTTGGACATGGGCTGGGAAAGGGACATTTGAGGAGAGTCTGGCATAAAGTCGCAGCATTACCAGGGGACATCATCGTCATTACCGGAGATATGATAGAAGATATTAACTTCCTTGATAGAGAAGTGATTTCCCTTCTCAAGACGGAGAAAAGACCAGTCATTTTTGTCACGGGGAATCACGAAGCATATATGAATAGTCAATTGCTAAGAGAAAAGCTCGAAGAAGCAGAAATATTCTTCTTAGACAACAATACCTATAAATGGAACAATATCAGCTTTCACGGCATAGCCGACAAAGGCCACAGATTATCTAAAATCAGCTATCCGGACAGGGGTAAAGGACGAAATATTCTCCTTGTTCACCAACCTCCGCAGGAGAATCCTCCATTTGATCTTACCCTTTCAGGACATGTACACGATGGTCAGGTGTTTCCTTTCAATCTTATATTCACTCTTTTGCTGAAGCATTCAACAGGGCTATATGAAGGCTCAAGAGTCTTTGTTTCGCCGGGTACAGGCAGCTTTGGTGGTAGCTTTCGACTGGCAAAGCCAATGGAGATCAGCATCATCAGATTTTGAGAATATCAGATATTCCTTCATAGACTCGTACTATCTCTGCTCTATATGATGATGAAATGTCAAAGGGTGTCCTGCGATCTTCGACGGCTGTGTATATCGATCTGTCGAATTTCATGCTGCCGAGTATAGCAATATCTTTTTCGCTGACAAGATGGTGAATCTTTTCGGTGAGTTCCAGGTTTATATCATATCGATTGATGAAGATGCCCGATGGTACTTTGAAATGTTCAATCAAATCGAAAAGCCGTTTCATATCGTGAATTGCCGATTTTGACGGCTCTGTTACCACCAAAACAAAGTCAACACCGGTCATTGCAGCTATGGTCTGACAGCCTATACCCGGCGGACCATCGATGAGTATTGTCTTCTGGTCCTGAGCTTCTCTGGCTTTCTCTCTGATCTTTGTCACCATCTTGCCGGAATTGTCCCTCCCGGCAGAGAGACTTCCGTGATAAAGTATACCAAAGGGTGTCCCGGAGCGTAGAACGACCCCGGCGTCAGTAGTCTCCATTCTTACAGCGCCTTCGGGGCAGACAAGCTTACATACCTTGCATCCTTCACAGCTGTGTTCGTCCACTCTGTAGCCGCCTATATCCTTGCTTATAGCATCAAACATACACTTCTCCATGCACAATCCGCAGTTTATGCATAGAGAAGGATCGATGATAGCTGTCTGACCGTCGAAGAAATTCTCACGTTCCAACTCATCAGCACCTGTCAGTAATGCGAGATTAGCTGCGTCTACATCGGCATCAACGAGAATCTTTTCAAAGTCTATCCGAGCCAAGGAAGCAGCGATGGTTGTCTTTCCTGTGCCACCTTTGCCCGAAAGTACGAGTATCTCTTTTTTCACAGAAGACTCCTGATTCTCTTTTCAACGTTAAAAAGCCCTTCCCTCCAATGTTGTGAAACAAAAACTGGCGGGATGCCCTTTGAATAGGCCTCGCCTACCGTCCGTTCAAATGGGAACTCTGCAAGAACTGGGATATCACCGAGACAATCCCTCATTCCAGAATCGCCGATATCCGAGCGATTGATGACTACCCCTGTTTTCAGCGAGAGCTCCTCAGCGACAACAAGTGCCTCCTTCAGGTCGTGAAGCCCAAAGGGGGTCGGCTCTGTAATCAGAACAAGAAAATCTGCATCCCGCACAGCCTCAACCATGGGGTGTGCAGCTCCGGGAGGGGCATCAATGATTGCATCAACATCATCGGGTATAGCCTGTTTTAACTGCCGAATCAGGGGGGTTGCCGAACTCTGCCCTATGTCCAGCCTGCCCTCGAGAAATGTAATGCCAGACTTCCTGCCAGTGCCAATAACCCCGATCCTCCTGTCCTTATAGGTTATCGCCCCTTGCGGACAGACCATCGAACAGCCCATACATCCTTTGCACATCTCCGAAACAGGAAATGTCTTCAGCCCCTCCAGAACTACAATTGCATTGAATGCGCAGAAATCACGACATTTTCCGCAAAAATCACATATATCGCGATCAATAACTGGTAAAGGCAGACCAACAATCTTCTCTTCTTCCATCTCAGGGTTCAAAAGGATTGCCGAATTGGGCTCCTCAACATCGGCATCTACAAGCCAGACATTACCCATCGAAATGGCAAGGGACACAGACAGGGTTGTCTTGCCTGTGCCGCCTTTACCGCTTGCAACAGCTATTCTCATTCCTCAAGCTCTTTATCCAGTGCCTCGAGCTCTGCTTTGAGCTGGTCGCGATATGCCTTCATCTGACTCTTACGCTCCTCCTCAGTATACTGGGGAGGTATAACGAATCTACCGCCACCGAAACCACGACGGAATCCAGCTCCCCGTCCAAGACCACGACCAAAACCATTGCCCATACCTCGGGTTGCACCACATCGCCCCATTCCCCTTCCAGTCATAGGGCCATCTCCCATAGGGCCTGTTCCACTGAATCCTGGCATTTTATCTCCTTTACTTTGGATTTGATAATTTCACCAGCCTGCCCCCTTTGAAGGCAAGCAATGTTTCATGTAGATTGCTTTCATTATTGTGAGAAAATACATCAATACCGAGTTCTTTGATCACAGCAAAGGCCTTGGGACCAAGGGCACCTGTTATCAAAACATCAGCACCGATGCCTGATATTTTCTGTGCTGAGGCAACCCCTGCTCCACCAGAAGCATCTTTCATGTCATTTGCGTGAACCTCAATGATCTCCTCTTTCTCAGAATCCATAACTACAAAAAATGCTGCCCTTCCGAATCTTGGATCCGGTAGTGATGTCCTTTCTTCGCCCTGTGCACTAATGACTACTCTCATGTAACCCCTTCTTGTTCTTTAAGTTGACAATAAAAAAGAATAGTTTTGAGCATATGCCCACTTGTAATATAATTGTCGGCAGTTATCTGTCAAGAATTAATAAATCTTATGATCAATTCAAGTGTAACAAACGCAAAGATCAAATAGTTCAGCACTATGGCAAATTGGGATTTAGAGGATTTGATAGACTCTAAAAAGGGAGGCGTATATCGAAAGTTGCTAAAATAAAAAAAGGGCAGTCCCCAAACTGCCCTTCCATATAAATGGACGATCACCCCAAACAATCGTCCAGAATTACCTTACTATGATCAGTGTACCCTCACATATCACCTCATCGCCCTTGGAGATAAGATAGATATAGACTCCAGGGAGACACTTCTTGCCGTTTGAGTCCAAGCCATCCCAGCTCCTTGGCATATATTCGTATGACTGATCTACATGTTCGATGTCTTTCTCGAATACCAGTTGCCTTCTCTTGTCGAATATCATCAGGTGGGCATCCTCAGTAAACATATAGGGATAGTCGAACACAGAGATATCGTTATAGTCGTCACCATTTGGAGTGAATGGATTTGGATACTGCTCACAGTCAACAATCGGCTCGAATATGAAGACACGCTCCATATATGAGTAATTGTGTTCACAGTAGTGTACCGAGTCCCTGCTCTCTATGGAGAAACGGATTGTATCGCCGGAGAGGAAGGATATTCCATGCATCTCGGGATCGAAAGTGAGCTCACCTGCCATCTCCTCGTGATGATAATCCCACATCCATTCGTCCATATAGTAATCAACACCGTTGAGATTGAAGACTATTGACGCAAAATCAATACCTGAGCCATAGTCATGTATGCGTACGGAAATATTCTGATACTTGTCCCTAGTCATGAAAAGAAGCGGCTCTTCGGGCAGCTCAGGAACGAGCACCTCGTAGTCCGGTGGTGTCATATCGATTCTGAATGTCCAGTCAAGGAGATTCTCGGAAGCATTGCCGAGGTAGTCCTCAGCGTAAAGAACCTGGAATCTGTACTCCCCACCGTCCTGGAATGGAGGTTCAGGTGTATAGATCAGAAATTCCGTTGAATCGTTGTAGGAGAGCCTTGAATCCGGCCATTCAATCACCTCATCGTTAACCGAGATTACAAGTGTTGCGATGTCCACACCCACATCTGCATCCCTGAGATAAAGCTCAACATGTTCGTCTATACATGCTGACCATGTTTCAGGCATTGGTCTTACGATCTCGGCCGTTGGACCACCCTCAGCGATGGTGAAACTCCAGAAGAAGTATGACTCATTCGGAGGACAATACTCAGCGACAAATACGGAGTCACCAGTCTGGGTTGGCATATCATTACAGCTGACCATAATGCCTATTGAGTCACCACCGGTCCACTCAAGCCCTGCAAGATCAGGATCGAGCTGAAGAATATCGCCGGTATAGGTCAGACCCATATCACCCTCTCTGAAAACAAGGTTTGTTCCGGAAGTAAAGTTATCGAAGACCAGCTCGATGGATGAACTCTCTATCCCAGTGATCGAATCGATAAGCTGAACCTCAATGAGCTGACTCCTGACCATAAGGACCGATCCGTTCTCAGGCATTTCATCCCAGTAGACAGGGGAAGAAAGATCCATGGCAAATGTCCATTCCACAATTCCATCCATAGGGTTGAAGAGTGAATCCTCAGCCGCTGTGACTGCGACATGCAATGTTTCGCCATCGTGGAAATCCGGAACCGGGTTGAATATCAGATATGGTCTCTCATATCTAAGCTGTGGATCTGCAACAGTATAGACGGTTGTGATGCCTGTACCTGCGCCGCTGTAGTCCCTTGTGACCTCAAGTACTATCGAGCTGTCCCTGACACCATCGCCATCCTCAACAGTAACTACAATCGAGTCCTGATCGCAGGATGATGTAGCTTCGTTTTCAATTCGGACTATCTCGACATTAGGTCCTCCGGGAGATATCATTATAAACCATGTGGAATCCGTGCTGTGGGGATCGCATAGATCAGGGCTGTCTTCGGTATAGACGGATATCTCAATGGTATCTCCTCCCATCCAGCTCCTGCCCTCTCTCTCAGGGTCATAGCAGACCTGACTGCCATCCCAGGTAAGTGCAGGATGTGATATGGCATAAGCTGTACCATCTACTGTGAGTCGGATGGAGCTTGGGTCAATACCCGAAAGGTCATCGGCAAGCCCGACACAGATATCAGGGGTTGCGTCATCTACAACCGAGCCTGCAGCAGGTGTATATGTTGTGACATATGGGTCAGAATAGTCTGTGCGGAATCTCAGCGTATCACAGGCTGCGAGCTCATTCATGAGCGAATCACGTGCCTCGACAATCGCAACGCTGATATGCTCGCCGTCCTCGAAAGGAGGATCAGGGATATACCATATAGTCTCTATCCCATCCCAGCGAATCTCGGGATCGTCTACAGTGTAGTGTTCGTCAAGAGGAGGTGTGAGGTCGATTCTGTTCACCCAGACAACAATTGTGCTGTCGATTATACCGTCATCGTCAAAGAGACTCATTTCCACTGAATCAGGTTCACAGGCATCCCAGACACCTGACCAAGGGTATACGATATCGCCCACAGGTCCTCCTGGTGTGATCGTGAAACACCAGGTTGTATCAGCATAGTTTGGAGGACATTCGTCCCTGTCCCAGTCGCCGATACCGTAGAAGTCGTCTGCCCTGTCGAAGACCTGAACAGTCACACAGACCTCGTCTCCTCCATACCAGCGTCTTTCCTCGAGATCGGGATCCCAGAAAACTATGGAGTCCCTTGCCCACAGCGATGTATCGGATGTAAAGGAATAGGTTACCGAACCATCGGAAGAGCCATCAACCGTTACAACAAGGCTGTCCCAGCAGATACCTGCAAGGGTATCTGTAAGTACAAAGGATATCTCCGGTCTTGGATCTGCAGTGACGCCAGTCGGCTCAATCATGGTGATCTCTGGTGGAACCCTGTCTATCATGAAGTCCCATGAAAGCGGCGTCTCCAGAGGATTACCGAGAAGATCGTCACATGCTGTAAGTTCAACGTGGATATAGTCAAGACTGTCAAAAACAGGATCTGGTACGAAATAGAGCATCTCATCATCGTCATCATAGGATAGACGCGAATCGCCCCAAGTTATTGTCTCGCCGTCAACGATCATCTCGATTGTTGTCTCATCTATTCCTGTCGAGTCCCAAAGATGGATGGCTATGAATTCAAGATAGCAGCTGGATGTATCTCCGGGGCCGGGTCTCTCGATGGTTGCTTCAGGACCTCCGGTCTCTATTGTGAACTGCCAGATATCCTCCATCCAGTTGTCCGCACAATAGTCTGTTGAATCCTCCGCTGTTACACGCACAGTAACCGTATCTCCGCCGCTGTAGTAAAGTCCAGCGCAGTCTCCTGATATGCTGAAAAGGGAATCGTCGACATCTATGCAGGAGTCGGCAACAGGGACACCGTCAATCTCCACAGTGTAGTGATCAAGTCCTGCGATGATATCCCAGAGTGCAAAGGAAATATCCGGAGTTCTGGTCGTAACTATATCCCAATCAGGTGGCATCCTGTCGGCTATCTCAGGGGGATTTTGATCCATATAGAATTCCCAGCACCATATTGGTGGTGACATGGGATTGAGAATGGAGTCCATCGATGCTGTGATACATACATATACAGTCTCAGGATCGAAAAATGGCACAGGCGGATAGTATTCCACTGTTGCCACTGAGGGGTCGGCTACAGGATCATATGTATATGTCACAGATGGTGAGAAGGCATCGAGCCTCACTGTGTCTGCCATATCGCTTGAACGAACAACATAGAAATGCAACGATGTGTCCACAATTCCGTCTTCATCGGATATTGAGAATATGATGTGCTCGTCGGAGCAAGAGGAGATTGCACCATTAAATGGACGTATTGTCCTTGGCAATGGTCCGCCTGCTTCAAGATAGAATGTCCAGCAGGTGTCCATCTCATTGGCAGCACAGGTGTCTGGTGAATCGGCAGCATGGAGACAGGCGTGAACAGAATCGCCTCCGAAATAGAGAATCTCGGACATGAAACGCAGATGTCTCCCGTAAGTCCAGTCGACCTCGTCAGAATCCACTGTATAGATTCTTCCGTCTACAGTGAGCACTATCGATTCGACGTCAACCCCGGAAAGATTGTCCGTAAGGTCAAGCTCTATAATCGGATAGAGCGTTGTCACGGTGTCCAGATGTGCAGGGGTGATCGCAGATACAGCAGGTGGAGTAAGGTCAACTGCAAATGTCCATGCAAGTGGTGTCCCCAAGGGATTGCCGAGTGTGTCATATGCAGAGATAAGCTCCACAAATACGGACTCCTCGTCCTCCCAGAGCCTCCAGGATTCGGGACAGAATGTCAGAATCTCGTCCTCATATGTAAGCTCTTCATCTTCTATATAGAATGTATCCACCTCGGAAATCACAAGTGTGATTGTAGTATCGTCCACACCCTCGTAGTCGTCGGTCAGACCCATCAGAATGCAGTTATCGGCACAGGCTGTTATCCAGCCATCGAGAGGGGTGAGAATTTCAGCAACAGGACCTGTCAGATGTACATAGAATGTCCACGAGTATTCCGAACAGTTCGGACCGCACGTATCGGGCAAATCGCAGGCGCCGGCTGTGACTACTATTGTGTCCCAGTCCTCCCACGCTTCGCCTGTTGCTCCGATATCAAATGTGAACAAGCTCTCTGCACTGTCCCAGATGATGCCCGGGTCCCCGATTTCCATATAGTCGCCGTCAATCTCGAAAAATATGCTTGATTCATCGAGCCCTGAGAGTAGATCGTTCATCCTTATCGTAACCAGCGCATATTCATCGTTTATGATAGTATCAGGCAGAGGATAGGGCTCCCAGATTACAGGGGGCTCAAGGTCCATGTAGAAATGCCAGCACATAGAGTCGACCATAGCATTTCCAAGTATGTCGGAGACCTCAAGGAGACAGACATCGATTGTATCGCCATTGGTGAACTCATCCTCAGCCTCTATCGGTGTAAATGTCAATAGATCGTCACCATCCCATTCCAGCTCAGGATCACCCCAGACGAACTCATTCTCCTCGACACGAATGACTATTGTTGACTCGTCAATACCGTCATCATCGATAATAGCCATCTCAACGCTTTGGAATCCAGGTGCGCAGGCGACCCAATATTCGGGTGGATATGCGACGATTTCCGAGACTGGCGGTGAAAGATTTATCTCGAATTCCCAGCAATGCTCAGACTCATTTGGATCGCAGTAGTCAGGTGTATCGTATGCCCCGACACATACCTCAACTATATCCTCATCGACAAAAATCATTCCTGCACATTCAGTTGAGAGACCTATCATTGAGGTTGAGTCATCCCAGGTTATACAGGAATCTCCTATGCTAAAAGAAATTCCATTGACTGTGAGATATACAGAACCTTCATCAAGTCCGCTACCCGAGTCGGCAATAGATACGGAAATAGCCGGACTCTCCTCTGGCACTACCTCACCTTCTGCAGGTGTTTCGCCAAAATAGACAGGTGGGGAGAAATCTGTCCAGAATTCCCATTCCATGGGAAGTCCGTCAGCCACTGTTGCATAGATGTCTGATAGGGAGTCAAGGGAGACGCTGTATGTCATCCCGTCCTCCCAGTAGTCTGCACCGGGATTGAAGATCAGCCATTCACCGCCTATAAGCTCAAGCTGAGTGCTGTCTGTTGTGTATAGTACCCCGTTGACTGTAAAGAGTATGCTCGATTCAGCAACATCGGCAAGTATAGGCTCAACGTGCATTGTTATTGTCGAATCCTCACAGGCAACCCATGTCTCGTGCTCGGGATAGACAATCTCGGGTACAGGACCGGAGCGAACCAATAAGAACATCCAGCAGAAAGTCGTGTCATTGGGTTCACAGTAGTCGGGCATATCGTGAATATTATAGACGCAGATCTCCACCTCACAAGTGTCCCCTGCCCCGATACAATACTCCATACCAAGCTCAATCTCGATATTATATATGGAGTCCATCACGACATCGGGTTCCCACTCCCCTGTGAAGGAAGCGGAATCGCCGTTAACAAGAATATAAAGCCCCTCAGGATCAAAGCCGGAAACCATATCGCCAAAGGTGATATGGGCAAATTCTGGCATATCGCCGGTTATCACATCAAGATAAGGGGGGTCGAATGCCAGATATCGAGGTGGTTCATAGTCTACAACAAACTCCCACTCAATGGGCAGATCAGGGATCGAAACACCCCACACATCTGTCGCCATCTCAATGGCACAATGTACTGTATCGCCAGAGCTCCAGTAGTCAGGGTATGGAGGATAATAGACAAAAATTGTATCGTCGAAAACATCGAGATACTCCGTTGTCAGATCCACCCAGAATCCATCGACGCTGAACTGAACTGATGATGGATCGAAATTGCCGTTGAGGTCATTTATCACGAATACTATGGTATCGGGATTACAGGCTGTAATAGAATCCAGTCCGGGATAGACAAAGTATCCGTAGGGAGGGCCATTAATGGGATATTCACAGCAATACACAGAGTCATTGGGGCTACAATAATCGGGCTGGTCAAAGACATGCAGACAGACCTCAAGTGTATCCCAGTAGTCGAAGGAGAGTTCCTCAAAGGATGCATCAAGACTGATGACTCCAGAATGTTCATCCAACTCTACAAAACCATAGGTATGGGATCCAAAGCCAAATGTATCTGCACCTTCAACAGTTACGAAGCACTCAAAATAGTCTATGCCGGACACGGAGTCGACAAGCTCCCAATCGGCATGGAACATCATACCGCCAAGGGTTGAGTCGCAATAGGGATTATGGGATATAAGAAGGGGCGGTCTGTAGTCAATGATGAATTCCCAGTATATCGGGAGATCCGGTACAGGATGTCCATATACATCCGAAGCAGCAACAAGATTGACCCTTACAGTGTCACCGTCCTCCCAGAAGTCCTCGTGGGGTGCTGTAAAGATGTAGAATGAATCGTGATAGGACATCTCAGGATCGAGCATGGTGTACTCGATGCCATCTACTTCGAGAACAGTGGACGTAGGCTCATAGTTTCCATCGAGATCATTGATGACCAGGACTATTGAGTCGGGATTACAGGCTGTTATGGAGTCCAGCCCGGGATAGACAAAGTAGGCATAGGGCGGGCCATCAAGGGGATATTCACAGCAGACAACTGTGTCGTTGGGGGCGCAATAGTGTGGCTGGTCAAACAGATAAAGACAGACCTCAACAGTGTCAAAATAGCCTATACCAAGCTCATTCCAGTATCCTGCGAGGGTGAAGTCCATATAGTCTGCAAACTCCTCATGGGTTGTGTGGCCCATGTCCATCTCATAGGGGAAGCCATCGAGGGTAAAATAACAGCTTTCCCAGTCAATTCCGGATACGCTGTCACGGACGCTCCATGTAACCTCAAAGAGAGTGTCTCCAATCATTGTTCCGCAGTCAGGTTCGAAATCGAATGGCAAAGGAGGTCTGTAGTCAACGATAAACTCCCACTCTATGGGAAGATCAGGGACTGGCCAGCCCAGGGTATCCTCTGCATAAACAAGGACAGGACGCACTGTATCGCCATCTTCCCAGTAGTCAGCGAATGGAGGTATGAAAACAAGGAATGAATCGTAATAGCTCAACTCTGGAGAATCGAGTGTGAAAACATCGGAGTCGACCTGAAGCTGTATAGAACTCAGATCAAGATTCCCGTCTATATCGTTGACAACAAGAAGAATGGAATCGGGATTACAGGCAGTAATGGAATCAAGACCCGGATATACAAAGTAAGCATATGGAGGGGTATTTATGTAATACTCACAGCAGATAATCGTATCATTGGGTTCGCAGTAATGGGGCATATCTTCGAGGTGGAGACAAATTTCAACCGTATCCCCCGGCTCAAAACCGAAGACGGAAAAACGCCCGCTTAGAGTTATCTCGCCTGAATGGGTGTCACCCAAGAATGAGGTATGACCTCCGGGAATATCAAAAGTCGAGCCCTCAACCACAAAATAGCAGTCCTCATAGTCAATGCCAGAAACACTATCCTCAACCGTCCAGGTAACAGTGAAGTTTGTGTCGCCGATCATGGTCTCGCATTCTATGGAGATATCTGTGACAAATGGAGGGCTGTAGTCTATGATGAAGCTCCACTCGATGGGGAGGTCAGGAACCTCTGCACCCCAGTCATCGGCGGCTGCCAGAAGCCGGGCATGTACAGTATCACCATCGTGCCAGAAATCTTCGTAGGGAGCAGTGAAGACAAGGAATGAATCGTGCCATGACAGGACGGGACTTCCGATTGTGTATGTGACACCATCAACCTCAAGAATAAAGCTGGCTGGGTCGACAGTCTCCATACCTTCGGGATCATTCACAACCAGGACTATGGAGTCAGGGTTGCAGGCTGTAATCGAATCCAGACCGGGATAGACAAAGTATGCCCAGGGAGGGCTGTTCAGATACCAGGTGCAACAATAGTCAGCCTCATTTGGACCACAAAATGTACTTGGAACAAGATCTACAGCATGGAGACATACGACGGCGGAGTCGGCATCGAGGAAACCAAGCTGCCTGAATGTACCGTCTATATGGAAAGTCCCGTTACCAGTTGTGCCAGTAAATGAGACATAGGGCGATGACATTGGAAGAATAGAGCCGTTTACCGTGAAATAGCTGTTGATGGCATCAATACCTGCCACATCGTCTGTTACATGCCATGCACCGTTAAAGACTGTATCTTCAAGAAGGATCTCACACTCTGGAGTGATATCAACTAATGCCGGTGGTTCAAGATCAACCTCAAACCAGCAACTGGGTGCTCCGAACATTGGGCAGCCCTCAAAATCAGTAACACCAACAAGAGAAAAGTTGACAGTCTCACCGTGTGTCCATGGTGTGGTTGGAGTGAATGTAAGAACTTCGCCGACAAATGTCATATGATCCGGATAGTAGTAGTGAACACCATCCACAACAATATGTATGCTGCTGACATCGATGCCTGTGTCATCAATGATCCTCCACTGTACTGTCTGATATTCGCAGGCAGTTATGACACCACAGTCACCCGAAGGTGTCAACGGGAAGATAACCTCAGCCTCGGGTCCTACACAGCGACAGGAGTCATCGGTTGTACAGCCAACGATAGTGTCAACCTCTCCCCCGCAACCCCAGAGTCTGATCGAAAAACAACGGTCACTGCCCGTACAAGAAGAATCCACCTCAACATGCCAACCCATATTGACAGTTCCGCCCGGTGAGACTGTGGGGCTAGAAATGGGATTTGTCGAAATAACAGTAACACATGATGGATCATTGGGCATAAGATGGGCATTGATAGAACAAGTAGAGCCTGTTGAATTGATAATTCTTGTATTGATTGCCTCCCATGTAGTGAGAAGCTCAATAACATCGTCAAAAATATCACCCCATGAGGAAGACAATGGATACCTTGCACCACCTGAGCTGACGGCAATATTGTTATAGACAACACTGGCAGACCCATCATAAGAATTTTCGGCAAAGAAAACAACAGTACCCGTCGAAAGCACCAGCGAAAGAGTTCCTGCCACAGTCTCATCCGATGCCCAATCGGATGCGTGAAATGGTGCATCAGTGTATATCAGAAGTACCTTCAGGGCATCAGGCCGCCAGTCATACAATCTTATGGCATCGCAAATAGCATCAAGTGGGGTTTCGGGACCATCTCCTCCACCCGAAGCTCCCGTGGTGTTAACCTTGGCAATGAACGGGGCCGCTGTGGTGTACATTTGATAGCCCGGTGTGCCCGGGTCTGCATCCCAGATCCTCGTGCCGTCTCCAAATGTCACACCACCGAGGTGATAGTCAAAACCACGTGCATCCAGCTCGGAAACAAAGCCGGATATATTGGCCCTTACGTCGTAGATTTCACCCCACATAGATCCAGATGTATCGAAGCAGAAGGCAATATCAACAGCACCTGTATCAAGCCTGCATCCAAGATCTGTTGTGTAGTCAAATTCAGAGAGAGGTGAAAATTCCCAGTTTACACCTTTGATGTTCAGCCCCATCGATTCAACTGGATAGGAAGGATTGTCCTTGGCTGATAAAAACGACGATAGTGCTGCAAGGCACAGCACAAATAGAAAACTTTTGCGAATCATATACCCGATACCCCTTGGTCTATATATTACCTCCGTTGGTTTATAAGTTTAATAAAGAATTTTCTATCTTGTTTGTCAAATATATATTGAAGAAGGCAAAGAATAAATATACACCAAATCTAACCTCAATAAATTTACTCGTATTTTTGCATCTAAACTATATTTAATCGATGGGAATAGCGGACAGATTAGATGACATTTCCTCTGGAGAGCAAGCGGTAACCTTCGCTGTATGGCTCAATCCTGGCAAATCTTAGCACTTGCCTCGGCGTAAAGTTCTCAAGCCTTGTATAGCTTTTTGTACCCTTATAGACAAAAATATCCTCAAGATCAGATAATTTTGACTCAAACCATGGCAAAATGTAGCTTTCATCACCGAAGGAAACCGCGATAAATGCACCCTTCTGATCAGCACTGAATTTTATTGAGTAGCTACTGCTGGTGTTCTTACTCAGTCTGATACCCTGGAAAGTCTTCATGAATTTTTCTATTCTCTTCTCTTCTTCATATTGTTCAAAAAGGCCGATATTAATCTGCCGAAGAATGCTGTTATATTCGGTAAGACAACTGTGGCTGCTGTTGGGCAAAATCGCAGAACTCATCGAATAGAGCCTTGTTGCCTTAGACTGTGATGGTCTGGCCTTAGGAACTGATTCAACAGTCGTTGCAGTAGGCTGATCCGATTTATGTAAATCCTGACTTAAGTCCAACTCTTTGACATTTTCAAAATCAAGCCCCTTAAGGGATACAATTCGCTCACTTTGGTCAGTTTCGGTCACCTTTTCAGGAACTGAGCTTTCGTATTTGCTGATAATATTACTTAGTTTTTCATTGTTGGAGACAAGTATCTCATTGGATTCGTGTACGATTTTATATAGAGTCCTGAAGCCTTTTTCCATCTCTGATGATATCACATTTTCCAGTTGAGCGGTGGATGTTGCTTTTTTCTTCGAGGTACGAATTTCCTGTCTTTCATGAACTTTGTCAGCTCTTTTTCTGAAATACAACGTGGAGAAAACCCCAGAAAGAACAAAGAGAAAGATAACTGCATACCAAAGCAGATTCAACTTGTCTATGCGTTCTTTGGAGTAGGTCAATTCTCCATTCAGATATTCGATTTCCTCGGTCTGAACATCAAATCGCCGTTCATATACAGCCATCAAATCTTCGAACTGGGTAATGACAGTTTCAAGGGAGTCATTTGTCTGCTCTAGATTGATATTCTTTCTCAGAAGTGTGGAGTTTGTCTGAGATAGTTCCTGAAGCCTTATCCTATCTGATGTTCGTCCCTGAGCCACAAGTGAAATGGCGAAAAGCAGCAATATTATCTTCTTCATGATATAAACTATATAATATTTTTTTTAGATTTCAACCCAAATCTTTGACAATTGTAAGTATTTAGATATCCATCCATATTTTTTTCCAAAGTTGACATATACAAGCTACCGATTAAATTTCCATACATGCGAATACTCGATAGAAAATTCAGGCGGTACATATGGCGATATATCTGGCAGTGTTTCATGGCCACCATCGCCATTGTGATAATACTACTTTTCCTCGATACACTCAGGACAACCGCCATCATAGCATCTCTTGGCGCAAGTACGTTTATTAAATTCACAACACCAAATTCCTACCTTGCCCGCCCCAGACCCTTTCTGGGTGGATATCTTATCGGTATAATTACGGGGCTACTTGCGTGGTATCTTGCAAATTTTCATTTTTTTGTCAAGCTCATAGGAGACCCACAGACAACGACTGTTGTTTTTGGAGGAATCGCAGTCGGAATGGCAATTTTTCTTATGAGTATAACCAGCACAGAGCACGCCCCTGCCTCAGGAGTAGCCCTTGGCCTTGTCATCAATACATGGGACTACAGAACTATACTTTTCATTCTCGGTGCAATAACCTTCCTGACTGTTATAGGTCAACTGCTCAAACCATATCTTCTTGATCTCAGAGAGCTTTAAGGGTCAACAAGAAATACCCTCTGTCGAGCAAATTCCAGAACCTTTTCCGCATCTGCTTTATAGTCTTTATAGTCTTTCACAGGTATCCTTATTTTCTTACGCTTGAATGTATCCTCAAAGAGTATGCCATCCCCGGTTCTCTTCCATTCACCGATATAGCTGAAGTATTGATTATCTATATCAATGGATTCGGGCAGGCTGAAAATTGCGTGCGGGAAGTCGAACTCTATTCTGTTGCTCGTCTGGCGGGGCATGGATATCTTTATCGGATATCGCCTCTCATCCAGAGCAATTTCCGGGAAGGAATACCCCACCCCTGAAGAGAGAAGTCTATAATCACCAACAGTAGTGAGATAGCTCTGTGTTGTGTAGACAAAAGCAAAGGAAAACGGGCTCGAAATCTCTTCGATATTGTAGGCTCGATAGTCCTTTACAACACTGCCGGGTTTTAGATCATTAGCCCTTTTCTCAAGATATTGTATCCTGTTCTCCTGCGGATTCCTTTCGAAAAATCCCCTGTACCAGCTCTCCATAGTCCCCGTGAAATAAAGCGAATCAATGCTTCTTGCAGTACCTGCCTCTGTGATGTTCACCCTTCTGTAAACAGCGAAGAGATTATCTTCAGGCGGAAAGGGGGGATTATAGACTGTCTCGCCCCTGATATAGTTGCAATACCAGATATCACAGTCACCCCTGTTATAGTAGGGAAAGCGCATATTCGAACCAGTTGCATCCAGTACATGTGGCTCTCCATCCCACCAGACCTCATTGATGCAGTGATTTGTCCTGAGAGAAGGGAAAACACCTCTGTCTACAAATCCCTCATCATTGGTTCTGAGGCTGATCGGATAAGCCTCCACCCCAACTATCCTGAGGAGTGTTGCAAAAAGAACAGCTTTGTCAGTACAGTCGCCGTATCTATTGTCATATGTTATCTGGGCATAGTGTCCTGCCTTGGATGAGGCAAGAGCTCCTTTTATGCTAATATATCGTATATTCCTCTGCACCCAATGATAGAGCTTCTCTGTTTTCTCCTTATCAGTCTTGGCTTCACCAACAACAGCCCATGCAAGGGAATCGAGCTCTGGTGTTGCTTTCATGTGTTCGAGGTAGAGCTGACTGTATTTTTCGTTGAAATAGTCGAAATTCGGATAGAATCCAGCCTCCACTCGTGGAACAACATCAGCCTTATCCGGCATATCCGGTTCGCCCATGAATGGCTCAATATCCTCCATCTGCCAGGAATATATCCTTGAAGAATCTGTCTCGGTTATCTTTGCCTCAGTCGGATTTTCGACTTCGGAGGGGGGTATCGGAGAGCCCTCTATGTTGGTGACAAAGTTTGTTTTGTAGTAATCATCAAGGTGTTGGGAGATGTAGTATAGCCTTCTTTCCTTGGGGATCTCGACATCCAGCCTGTCGAATTTCGATGGTTCGTCACCCTGGAAGTAATAGTTGACGCGCAAGAGATTGGGATCTTCTGGGGCATAGTATTCATTAACATAAACAAGCTCAATAATTGACCCCTCCTCTACATTGGGTATAGTGAAGGATACATTCTTGCCCTTACCGTAGAAAGCTCCGCTCCGCGCCGGCTCAGAAACGACAACAGACATTGGATCGAGGTCATAGACATTCCCTTCCCCGTCAATGCTCCTTGCTGCAAGGATGGAAATATGATTTTCTCCGTCCACAACATAAAATGACTGAGTTGCCCAGTTTCTCCTTTTGGGCTTGAGTACCTTGCGGACAGAATGGACATAGCTCACGTCTCTGTAATCAGATGTAATCAGCCTGTGTTCGTAAAACCTGATGGTAAGACCGCTGGCATCTGGATATTCTTCTTCCATCTCCTCTGCTATTCTGCGATAGTTTGCAAGCGTTGAATCCTCGAGGTCCATGGACAGGTTAATATCAAAAAGATCGCTTTTTACAGCAGAAACGAGAAGCCTTTTGGCAGATTCGCGATCTACGTTCTTTCCTTCAATATCAAACTCCTCACCGTCAAAGAAAATTCTCATGCCGGAAATCTTGGAGCCATCATCCAGCTCAATACTGGCAGAGAATGCAGAGAATGCAAAAAACAAAAAGATCAACACCATCAGTAACTCCTTTCAATAAATCTCTGATAGTCTTCTTCTCTGAAATAGGATAAGGAGCGACTGTCGAAGAGCACTACCATTGTAAAAATCGATAGTGCTGTCCCAAATGGAAAGCTCAACAGAGCAAAGAAAGACATAACAAGTGTCAATATACGTCCCCAGTGTCTGTGTTTTAGAATACCAATACCACCGATAAGTCCGGGAATATAAGTGATAAGAAAAACAAGCATGACGATTATTGCAATTGCCCCCATTACGGGAAGGGCTGTCTCGTCATCGGCGAGCGTTCCACCGAGAACGAGAAAAGCTGCAATACTGAGACCTATCAAAAGACCAAAAATACTCAAAACTACCCAGAATATTCCAATGAGACGAATCTGACTGTCCATCTTACCTCCGGTTAAATATCCAGATACAAATAATCCCCTTGACATCATTATCCGCAAGGAATAAAAAAAGTCCCCATAGGGGACTTTAATTTGAATATCATAGCTGGATATCAGATCTCAACCTTTTCCAATCCCTTTCGTATGTGATCGCCGACAGGCCCACTTCTCAGGGAATCAAGCTCTGCCCTGTACAGGGAGATCTTGCCTTCGAAATCTTCAATATCTGCACCGCAGTGCCTTGCAGCAGAAAGTCCTGCTATGAAGCCTTCGATCATAGCACTGGATGCCTCTTCTATTCCACCTGCATCCCCTGCAACAAAGATGCCCTTCCGGCTGGTCTCGAGATATTTGCTTCGCAGGGGAACATCACCGGAAAGTTCCTTTATCCATTTCATGTCGCAGCTGGTCTGCAGGAAGAAATCCGAGAGTGGTAGAAGACCAACTGCAAGACAAATTGTGTCTACCTTGAGTGATTGTTCCGAACCCTCAATAATATTCCACTTGTCGTCGATTCGAGCAATCTTTGCACCTTCGACAGCGTTTTCACCCCATGCCTCTGTGATGGTATGCCTTGTCAAGATGGGTATACCCAATCTCTTAATCTTTGCAGAATGTACCCAGTATCCACCGACATGATCCATACCCTCTATAACTGCAACAACATCCACACCCGCCTGAAGAAGCTGATATGTAACGATCAGACCGATATTTCCAGCTCCAACCATCAGAACCTTGTTGCCCGGTTTCACGCCATAGACATTCATAAGGGTCTGAACTGCCCCTGCGCCATATACACCGGGGAGGTCATTCCCGGGGAAGGGTATCATCTTCTCTCGTGCTCCTGTTGCAATGAGAATCGCCTTCGGACGGAATTTTTTTACGGTCTCCCTCTTTACCATTACAGTGACAACATTGTCGTCATAGATACCTATTGCAGGTGTCTCTGTGAAGAGTTCAAAACGATCCGATGCTTTGAGTTTTTCGAGGAAAATACCCGGTATATCTATACCACGGACGCCGGCATACTCCATCTCAGAACCGAAGAACTTATGGGTCTGTTTGACAAGTTGACCTCCCGGCTCAATGGCATCATCAACAATCACCGTCTCAATACCGTTTTCAACAGCTGCTCGTGCTGCTGAGAGACCTGCCGGACCGCCGCCAATAACAAGAAAATCTATATCGCGAATCACGTCAGCCTCCCTTTTCCCTTCTGCCTTTGAACTGTCATACCTTCCTTAAGGGGAGTAACACAGGTCATAGTATTGGGTCTGCCATCGACAACCATGAAACATGAACTGCAATGGCCGATGGCACAGAAAAAACCGCGCGCCCTGTCATGACGAAGGCTTGTGCGATAGACCTTCACATCATTATCGTGCAATGCTGCTGCTATGGGCTCTCCCTCAAAGCCAAACATCTCCTTGCCTTCAAAGTTAAAGGCAACCCTTTTTCCCCTCTTGAAATCAAGAATCGGATGTTTCTCTATTCTCATTTTTTCTCCATAAATTTCTCAAGATATTCCAGCTCTTCAGGTCTGTTAATTCCGGCAAGGTGTTCTTTTGGCCCCCTGTAGAGAAATGCACCGACAGCCTCACCATTTGCCTTTAGTATCTCTATCAGATCGGTCAGATAGAACTCAGCCTGGGCGTTCTCAGAGTCAAGAGAGTCGATGAAACGTCTCAGATCATCGAGTTCGAAAATGTAAATCCCTGAATTTATCTCTTTGATCGCCAGAACTTGCTCATCTGCATCGGCGGCCTCGACAATCCTAGAAAGCAGGCCATTCTCTCTGACTATCCTCCCATATCTTGCAGGATCATCGAGCTCTATGGTCAAGACAGTGGCTTTGAGAGCATTCTCACAATGGAAGGTGTCCATTTCTCTCAACAATACCGCTGGTAGAAGGGGAACATCGCCGCAAAGTACAAATACCCTGCCATTAATACCTTCAAGCCCGGCAAGCCCACAGGAAACAGCATGTCCCGTTCCCTTCTGCTCAAGCTGATACTCGATACGGACATCTTTATCGCTGAGGTGGTCTTCGACAACCTCCTTCATGAAACCTGCAACAACAACTACAGGAGAAAGACCTGCAGACTCTGCTGAGTTAATGACATAGTCAATAAGGGGTTTTCCTGCAAGATCAAACATCACCTTGGGGTATTTCCCCCCCATTCTTGTCCCTTTACCTGCTGCGAGAATCAGTGCGGATTTGCTCATTTAAATGGCCTTTGGCATGTTCTTTTCATCTACATAGACTACTTTGGGCGAAAAGCCTTCCCTTTCTTTCTCATCGATCTGGGCATAGGCAATAATGATAACAAGATCACCTATCTCACCAAGACGAACTGCAGGGCCTGCAAGACCGATTGTGCCAGAGCCCCTCTCGCCTTCTATAACATAGGTTACAAACCGATTCCCGTTGGAGAGATTGAGAACCTGAACCTGTTCATAGGGGGCAAGCCCTGCGGCCTCAATGAGCTGGCTGTCAATCTCTATGCTGCCTTCATAGTTGAGATTCTTCTTGGTTATAGTTGCCCTGTGAATTTTAGATTTCATGTATGTGAGAAGCACAGTCCTCCTGATTTACTGTTTCGGATGCGCTGAAACCCTTCAGACACCACAAATATATTAATTTATATTATGGAACGTCCTTTGCAAGAAAAAACGGTCTATTCGATTGATCTGAGAAAATCCATATCATCTCTGATTCTTGCGGCTGTCTCGTAATCCTCAGTCTTTATTGCTTTTTGAAGCATGGCATTGAGTATTATGGCAGTGATATTGATATTGTCGGAAAGCTCCAGGAGCTCTTTCATATTGGAAACCTTGAGTATGCCTTCGCCATCTTTTATGAAGGGCATTTTCAGTGTTTTACTGAAATTCCGTGAGAATGTATCGTGACAACTTTCGCATCCCAGCTGGACATCTTCTGCATATTCCACTGCATTTTTTCCGCATACAGGACAGGTCTCTATGAAAATCTCCATAAGCCTGTCAAGCCCGGTCTCTACAGGTTCTTCGATGTATCCTTCAAGTTGCTTTGTTTTTAGAAATTCGAGATAACAGTCGGAACAAAGATGGAACTCAGACTTTTTATTGCTTGAGATAAAGATGTACTTTTTCGTCTGTTCCTCACCGCATACATGACATCTATGCATCCCTGAGAGCCCCCCTTTCTATTCTCAGAATTCTGTCTGCATATTCAGCAACATCAGAGTCATGGGTTGCCAGTACTATTGTCAGATTCTGCTTTTTACGTAAATCAGTCAAATATTCCATGAGATTTTCAGAATTTCTGTGATCAAGATTGCCTGTGGGTTCATCGGCTATGAGCAGCTCCGGTTCATTGATCAAAGCTCTGGCAAGGGCAGTTCTCTGCATCTCTCCTCCGGAAAGCTGGGCAGGAAAATGCTCACCCCTCTCTGAAAGCCCCAGAAGTTTGAGTATCTCCTTCGCCCTTTGGCTTGCGTTATCCCTTGGCATTCCAAGGGCAAGTGAAGGCAACATAACATTTTCAAGGGCTGTGAAATCCAGTAGAAGATGATGCTGCTGCAAAAGAAAACCGATATTCTTAAGACGGCTATCGTCCCTCTGCCTTTCCGACATACTCGCAGTGAGCATACCATTGAAATACAGATCACCCTTTGTCGGTCTGTCAATTAGGCCTAATATATGCAGCAATGTGCTCTTGCCGGCTCCGGATTCACCCATAACAGCAACAAATTCACCATCGGCGACATCTATATTAAGCCCACTGAATACGACAAGTTCCGCATTTCCGGATATAAATTTGCGCTCTATGTCTCTCCCTATAATCATAGCAAGGTAAAATAGACAAATTCACAAAAATCCAAAACCTTTTGTCGGAATATTTTGTTCTTGGATAAAAGCCACCTGTCAGAATCGAACTGACGACCTGCTCATTACGAGTGAGCTGCTCTACCAACTGAGCTAAGGTGGCGCAGAGAATAAAAAATGTTCTTTTGGGGATATGTCAAGTTCTGTGATTCTTGACTTCCTTTTTTTTGGTCTTTGGAAACAATCCCATTGTATATTATTTTAAGGAATGAAATTTAATTTGGAGGATATATGAAAAAGTTTTGGTTTCTCTTGCTTTTATCCACAGCCATTTTTGCTTCACTTCCAGATGGAGCAAGATATCTGATAATTACACCACCTGATTTTGTGGATGCCCTTGAACCCCTTGCCGAGTGGAAGACAGCCAAAGGCTACTATGCCCGTATTGTCACAACCGAAGAGACCGGTACATCCTCTACTGACATACGAAGTTACATCATTTCAGCCTATGAGACATGGGAAACCCCGCCTGAATTCATCCTCCTTGCCGGGACGGCATCTGAAATACCGATGATCTACGGTGGCAGGACCAGCTATGGTTCTTTCAATTCTGACTGGAAATATGGCGAGCTTACCGGAGATCTATTCACTGACGTATATGTAGGCAGACTGCCTGCCAACAATGTCGATCGCATGGAGAGAATGGTTGACAAGGTTATCAGCTACGAGAGAACTCCCCTTTCGGGTGACTGGATTAAAAAAGGTACAACGATACTTAGAAATGACTATGATTCATCGGATTCAGCATATAGTGCAAATATCGATTCCTGCGCAGCTGGAATGTCAAGATGGGACTTCACAGAGATCGACACCTTCGACAGGGACTGCTGCAATGCATCTATGGTAGAGGCATCGGTCAATGAAGGCAGGAGCTTCGTAGTCTATCGTGGTCAGGGAACAACAAACTGGTGGGGTCCTTTTGCTGTTGATCCCGAGTATAATCTGAGCAATGGCTATATGTTGCCGGTTGTCCTTTCCATAACCTGTCACACCATCAGCACAGGCGGCAGTGCCCAGGCTGGAACATGGTGGATGAGGGGCAACTCATCTGAGATGTCAGGTGCTGTTGCATTTTACGGAACAACAAGCACAATCTCACACGGAGCTGAAGTCAGGGGCGAGCTGGCAGAGGGCTTTGCTGCTTCATACTTTGCAGACACAACAAATGACCTAGGCAAGCCATCTGAGAACGCCAAGTTGAATATGTACTCCATATATGGAGATACAGCCCAATACACAAGCCATCTCCTACTTGGCGACCCTGAAATGGATATAAGGACAGACCTCGCATCCGAACTGATTGTCGACTATCCATCAATTGTCGACCTGGGGGCTACAGAGGTCAATATCTCTGTTTCTGACGGTTCAACTGGAGTTGAAAACGCCCTTGTCTGCATATATCAGCGGGATATACACTATGCATGGGGTTATACCGACGGCAGCGGTAATATATCTCTGCCATTTGAGACAACTGAGCCGGGTACTTTAATGATTACGGCTACTGCAAAGAATGCAATACCATTCGAAGGCACGACACCTGTATTTCCTGAAGGTCCATTCCTCAATGTCGTAGAATGGTCTATGTCCGACATCCTAGGCGGAAATGGCGATGGCAGAGTCAATCCAGGCGAGAGCATCGATCTTACTTTCGAGATTGCCAATGTTGGAACTGAGAGCGCATATGCAGTCAGTGGTGTTCTGACGACGGATGACCCCTACGCAGCTGTGACAGTTGGCACAAGATCTTTCGGCGCAGTTGCCTCTGACGGCAGCACAACAAACGACACCCCCTTCACGGTCGAGATTGCCGGGGATATTCCAAGGGGCCACAGAATAGATTTTGATATCGAGCTGACAACCACAGGAGAAGACCCCTGGCTCTATAATGTCGAAGGCCCTTCGGCAGAGCTTCCGAGACTGACTGTAATCTCAACGAGTATTGTCGACACAATGCCATATGGAGATGGCGACGGTCTACCGGAACCCGGCGAAATGTTCTTCATGGACGTTACAGTTGAGAACGATGACATACTTTCTCTCAGAGATCTGGATTTCGAGCTATCCATAAGCTACGAACACACACACATCTTTGAAGGACATTTCTCAACCGATACACTCCTGGCGGCAGCAAGAACAAACAACACAGATTCACCATTCTTTGCAGCTGTAGGTCCCAATCAGAGGCCTACAGGCATGGTAAGTGCAATACTTTATGTCACTGGAGATGCCGGTTCATTCACATATTCCGACTCCATTCCATTTTCCTTCAGAATGGGAGGAGATATGGCCGGTGGGTTCACAGGTCCTGACGGCTATGGCTATGTCATATACGATGATACCGACTATGCAACCGGCCTTGCCCCCACCTACGATTGGCTCGAAATCAATGCCATCGGTTCACCAGTACCAGGACTGACCGATGCAGACGACGAGATATCGAGCATCATATGTCCATTCCCCGTGCAGTTTTACGGTCATGAAACCGAAACTCTGTCCATATGCACCAATGGTTTTGTGGCAGTTGGAAGGGAGAGCTGGTCTGGGGGCTCCGGTGTTCACGAACAGCCCATACCACAGGTTGGAGAGGCAAAAGGCTTCATTGCAGCCTTCTGGGACGATATGGATCTTCGGACATGGGGCGATATGTATTCCTATCACGATGAGGTGAACAACAGGTTCATCGTTGAATTCGACGATGTCGCGCTCTATGGCGGTGCGCTCATTCACTCTTTCCAGGTCATCTTCAGGGATAGAACTGCATACCCTACCCCCACAGACGACACCGAGATCATAATCCAGTACAACACATTGACAGATGTGCGCTATTGTACCGTTGGCATCGAGAACTACAGCGAGACAGATGGCATCCAATATGTCTATCACAACGAATATGCCGATGGAGCAAGTGAGCTTGTCCCTACCAGAACTCTTCTTATCACAACCAACAGCCCCACTATTCCAGATACACTCTGGCCGGAGATCATGTCCATTACAGGAACTGACGAAATCGCAGGTGACATGAACGGTATGGCAGATGCCGGTGAAGAGTATCACATACTTGTTGATGTAGAGAATCTCGGTGGAATTTCTGCCCCTGCTGTGCTGTGTACTATGGATATAGCCACAGATGAGCTGTCGCCTGTAGTTGCAGGCTGGAATTTGGGGGATATGGATCCGGGTTCAACAAGAACATGCACGCTATCTGTCATCATCCCCGAAGACCTTGAGGATACGACACAGTACACCGTATCAATAGAGATTTCTTCCGCAGGCATTGGCAGAAGTCTGCCCTTTACCTTCACAGCATACCCTTCGGCATGCACGGAGTATACATGGAATCTCACAACAGGATGGAATATCGTTTCATACCCATCAACCGAAGGTTTCCCTTCTGATTCACTCTATTCCGATGCAGTGCCACCTGTTTATGACTATTCATCAGGTGCATACAATGCGGTTGATACTGTTACAGCCGGTCCGGGCTATTGGGTTCTTATGCCTTCCGATGTCGACATACCACAATGTCTTGGTGCATCAACAGATACAGTGAACTACAGCCTGATTCCCGGCTGGAACCTTGTCGGCACAGGTGATATGCCCATCTCAATCGATCTTTTTACAGAAGTGGAAGAGATTGTCTGGCCGATCTATGGTTTCACAGGGGGAGCCTATTCCGAAGTGGATACTCTTTTGCCCCTCAAGGGCTACTGGATACTCTCCTCTGACAGTGTGAGCATACCCTGACACTTGACAGACTTCCAACCAGTCAATATGTTTGGGAAAATCAGGACTAAAAGGAAAGATAGAATATGTTTGAGAGACTTACAGAGAAATTTGAAGATGTTTTCAAGGATTTAACCGGCAAGGGAAAGCTCTCGCCTAAGAATATCAAGGATGCGCTTACAGAGGTAAAACGCGCCCTTCTCGAGGCCGATGTAAACTACAAGGTAGTCAAGAAGTTCATTAAGGACATCGAGCAGGAGGCTGTAGGCGAAAAGGTACTAAGGTCTATTTCACCCGGACAGCAGGTGGTTAAGATTGTCCATGAGGAGCTGGTCAAGATACTGGGTTCGGATACTGCAAGACTTGAGATACCGAGGAAACAGCCCACAATTCTCATGATGATGGGGCTGCAGGGCTCGGGAAAGACGACACACTCTGTCAAGCTTGCCCATCATTTCAAGAAGAACGGCTTCAAGCCCTGTGTTGTCGGTGCTGACATCTACAGACCAGCAGCAGGTGACCAGCTTCGCATAATGGCAGAAAAGGCCGATATACCAAACATTATTTTCAATCCCGGCGAAAAACCCCAGAAGGTTGTCAATCGAGCAAAGATGACTGCAAGAACCAGTGGATATGACCTTTTGATCGTAGATACCGCCGGAAGACTACAGATTGACGATGCTCTGATGATGGAACTTACAGAGCTTAAACTCATGGAACAGCCCGACCGCTGCATACTCGTTGCAGATGCCATGACAGGTCAGGAAGCTGTCAATATCGCCTCGGAGTTCGACCGCAAGATTGGCATAGATGGCTACATCCTCTCCAAGATGGACGGCGATGCAAGGGGCGGTGCGGCACTCTCACTGAAGCAGGTCACGGGTAAACCGATTTTCTTCATCGGCGTCGGCGAGAAATTCGACCAGATGGAGATTTTCCACCCGGACAGGCAGGCCAACAGAATACTCGGCATGGGGGATGTTGTCTCCCTCGTCGAAAAGGCACAGGACGCCATTGACGAGAAAAAGGCCGCAGAGATGGAGAAAAAGCTCAAACGCGCTGAGTTCGACCTCACAGACTTCCTCGACCAGCTCCAGAGCCTCAAGAAGATGGGTCCTATGGAAGATCTCCTGAAGATGATACCCGGAATGGGCGGAGCAAAGATTCCAAAGGGTGCTTTCGAGACAGATCGGCTCAAATACATCGAAGCGATAATCAAATCCATGACACCCTATGAACGCGAACACCCAAAGATGATCAATGGAAGCAGAAGAAAGAGAATTGCAGGAGGATCTGGGACAAAGATACAGGATGTCAACAGGCTGCTCAAAGACTTTGAGAAGATGAAGAAGATGATCAAAAAGATGAAGAAAAGTGGATTCTTCAATTCACCGGGTATGGGGTTCTAAGGTTGGCTCAAGAGGGTTTTCGATGACAGTTTTGTATCATCAAAGCTAGTAAGCATAACAGTTTTCATATCTTGAGAAAGGTGATTGAATGCCCCTTGATTCAAGGGAAAAGGGTAGACGCGCTGAGGACATTGCATGCAGCTATCTTGAGCAGAACGGCTATCAGATTGTAGATCGAAACCATCATGGCTGGGGTGGAGAGGTTGACATAGTTGCAGAAAAGGACGGCGTCCTCGCCTTTATCGAGGTGAAATCCGGCAGGACCTTCAAGGGAACATCCCTCATCTCAAAAATAAACAGAAAAAAAATGGAACGGATAATCATGGCAACCCGTCACTGGCTGGCTGTGAATAATATCATTGAGCACCCTATGCGCTGGGATGTCATAACAGTGGCAAAGGGTAAGATCGAGCACATCAGTTCTGCATTCACAATGGACAATATCAATCGACGCTATTGACGGAGCTAATCTTCCTTTCGAAATACCATCTCCAATGTACGGCTATCCACAGCAGGCTCTCCAAGAACAGCATCAACCTCTACTGTTTTTCCAGACTCAACATGTACAAGCTGATCAAAAAATCCGGTGGAATCCCCTGCCGAGACATAGTAATCACCGGCATTGGCAAGAAATGTCACTTCCCCCGTTGATACATTTGACATGATTGTCCTCAAAGCTCCCCAATTATATATTGATACGCTCACCTCAACAGAGTCCGGTGGAGTTTTTACCACAATCTCACCAGTCTCAATGCCATAGTTATCCGTGGAATAGATCAATGCAAACTTATCCCTTTCCTTGTATATTGGCTCATCGGAAAGGGGCTTGCCATAACATGAAGTAACAACGATAGCTGCAGTCCTTGCACTCTTGGCAAACCAAGCATCATTCAGGCTGTCCCTCGGCTCACATCCGCCCGTGAAATTCCATCTCCCGTCTGCCCAGACCTCCACCCACGCATGATTATTGTCGGAATGTGTCCAATAGGGTGTCCAGGCATTCCGCGCTGGAATAGAGCACGCACGCAGGGCCGATACATAGATTATTGCCATCTCCTCACAACGACCATAACCCGACTTCAATGTCTCGAAAACCCCCTGATCCTGCCTCTGTGTCTGCTTGAAGTATACGTGCTCTGCGCACCAGCGATTGATGGCAAGTGCAGCCCCCACATCGCTCCCGCAGGTGTCGATGACAGGCTTCAACTCTGTGTAGAGATACTCACGCCAATACTCCAGTGGCTCCTGAGAAACCCTATGGGGAAGTACATAGTTGTACCATATCTCATCGGGTATATCTTTGCCCCAGGGCACCTCTTCCCTGACCATGAATGCATATTCAACCTCATTGAGATACTTCTGCGGCTCAAGGGCAACAAGATCAACAGCAGGCATATAGGATATGAGAGAGGCAAATGCATCGAATATCTCGGAATCTTCAATATTATCAAGCACTTCCTTTATCTCCGATGGATCGACAAGCTCGTTTAAATTATCCTTCAAAACCTCAGGATCATGAAAGCCAGCAAAGACTATAAACGGCACAAAAATCAAAATATATTTTTTCATTGGGTCTCCTTTTTATCTAATGTAAGGTTTGAAAGGGGAAAATGAAGAAAAAAACTAAGGTTTCATCAGTTTAATGAGAGAAACTCAGGTTCGTGAAGTCGAAGTGAACTGTAAGCAATTTCAATGAATAACTCATACTAAGTTGAACTCAACAAAAGATAAAAGTCCAAAAGAATCATATCTCGGAGTCTGCCAAGTCAATATTGCTTATAAAAAAAGGACGCCATTTGCGTCCCAATATATGCCGTGACGAATCGGGGACGATTCGTCTTAGCAGATTTCACAATGCCATAGGAATGACATTGAGAAACTGCGCCATAATCAGATGCCATGGTGTCATTTTATAAGGGCGAAAAGGTGATTCTTTGCTGTGAAGGGCTATGGTATGCTGGGCTATCTGCACAACTTGGCTACCTTTTACCTTTTAACACAAGAAATAACCACAATGCCTAAAAAATTGTATTCACATGCAAATGTTGCTTCCATAACAAATCTTGTCCAATGCTCCCTCATTGCCGAACATAAAAAAAGGACGCCATTTGCGCCCCAATAATGTGCCGGAGGTGGGATTTGAACCCACACATCCATACGAATACTACGCCCTGAACGTAGCGCGTCTGCCAGTTCCGCCACTCCGGCTTTGGTTTGGGAAAGATATTGTTGGTATTGGGGGGTGTCAAGGGAAAAGTGGGGTTGTGTTTTTTGGGGAAATGGGTATTTTTGGAAATTGAGTTGAAAAAGAAATGGAGAGAATATGAGAATATTTTGGATTATGGCAATGGGTGTTGTGGTTTGTATTGGTGCGCCCATGTATCTTGAAATCGGTGGCGAATCGCCAATTTCTAACAGTATTGGCGATATTGTCTACTATGATGGTAATGTCTATGTATCTACGATAAGAGGGCTTTCTTTGTCCCGTGATATGGGAGAGAGCTTCGAGAACACCCTTGAGGGATTTGGCTTCTCGGGTCTTACCGCCGGATATGGAAAGGTGTTGGCGGCATCTTCCCGTGATACAGTGTTGCAGGGTGATTCCTATCCCCTGGGCAGTGGGCTTTATATCTCGGATCATGAGATCTTCGACTGGGTCTATCGTGATGACCCGGCATTTACATTTATTTCTGACCCGGTTAATCCCGGCAATATCGCATATGATGTGGAGATAGTCAGACAGGGCATTGATACTGTTATCTGGGTGCCTTCTTTCTATGGGGGGCTTGTCCGCAGCTCGGATATGGGTGCCAGTTGGAAGCAGGTTGTACCGGATGGGGTTTCCTTCGATCCAAATGGCAGAATTGGGCACAGACATTTTGCTTTTTGTGCTGATGTTGTTGGTATGGAACCCTATGAATATAACGCTGTGATTGAGATTGCCGGTAGCGGAATGGAAAAGTATGTCGGAACGCGTAAAGGTCTTTTCAGACAGGCTATAGCAGGTGGACAGTGGAATATTGAGATCGATGGTGCTGGTTTTCCGAGCATCCTGATACACGGGGGTGAGGTTTTTGCACAGGCAATCATGGACAGCGCAGTGGGCGACGTGCTTATTGCAGTTGGCGGAGGTCTCTGGGTATCCGATACAGGAAGTGGCGACTGGGAAGAGATTGAAAGTGATTTCTTCCGTGGTGAAGGATTTTATGTTCAGGATTTCGAGGTTATTGATGACGTTATATGGGCGGCATGTTTCTATGGCGGACTTATCAGAAGTTCAGACAATGGTCGGTCATGGGAACAGATCTTTCCGGACGGCAGCACAGAACATGACCCCTATGGCAATCCTGACCATCGATTCTTTGCAGTGCATGACAACAGCGACGGACTATGGGTCGGCACGGGAGAGGGTATATATCTTTCGGAAGACCATGGTAACTCTTGGTCAGCTGGTAATGATATCGGCTGGGTAATCGAGATTAACAGCAATGATGGAATGTCTTTTGCCGTTGTCAGGGGAGAAGAAACAGGTGATGTATTCTATACAGTCGACAGTGGTACAAGCTGGCAGGAACTTGGTAGAGAAGCACAGTATGTGGATATTGGCTTTGCAGGGGACTATATCTATGCCTCTTCTGAACATGGTATTGAGCGTGCATCACTTGATGATCTGGAGAACTGGACATTACTTGATCTGACAGATGCGGAGACTGGTCTTGAGCATAAAGGCAACGAGGTTTTTGATCTCTATTCAATTGGTGATACACTCTATGCTGGTACCCAACGTGGTCTGATAAGGAGCAAGAATTACGGCGACAATTTCAATATAGATACCGAGCCCTGCGATTTTCACATTGACTGGCCTGTTCTCTACGATGGCAGCGGAGCAGGGGTGAATATTTCAACTGACGGTGGAAAGACATGGGAAAACGATGGCTTTGATACGCTCAACGGTCTTACAGGCGAATGGGTTGTAGGGCTTGAAGTTCAGAATCTCGGTGGTGAATCAGTTGTTTGGGCTGTCACCAAAAGGGCACTGGATGCCGACGAGGAAAACGGGTTTTCTTATACCACAGACAACGGTAACACATGGCACTGGACGGCAATAGATGCCTATGGCTGGAATTTCGCCTTTGATGACAGCGTTGTCTACGCAGCCACTTCAGGCGGTCTTATGAGAGCCACCTATCCCGAACTGCTATGGGATACGCTCGAGATACATGACGAGATCACCGGTATTAGCCTGACTGATCCCGAGATTGTCGGTGTGCAGTCAGCCGAGGGCAGGCTCTTTGCAGGCACTAATCAGGGGCTTGCCATATCCGATGACAGAGGCGAAACATGGCGAATCAAATCAACATATCCAGCTGCTGATGTCGATGGTGAGGAAGAAGTATATGCCTATCCATCTCCCTTCTCGCCATATATCGACGGCTCATGTTTCATAGTCTATCCTGCTGAGATAGGATCGCCTGTCACAGTGACCATACACGATTTTGCTCTGGATGAGGTTGTTACAGTTGTGGAGGACTTCATCCCCCAGCACGATGACGAGGACAGAATACAGTGGGACGGAAGGGATAGAAACGGTAATCTGCCTGCCAATGGTGTCTATTTCATCTCTGTTGATAATGGGGATGAGATACTCTGGGGCAAGGTAATGCTTATAAAATAGGAGTTATGATGAAGAAAATCACACTATCTATACTTTTGCTGATTCTTACTCTGCCCCTTCTTTCTGAGGATAATGGCGGCAGGGCTGCCAAGTTCATGCTTCTGGGCTCTGCACCCCGTGCAGTTGGCATAGGTCAGGCAATGACAGCTGTTGACAATATGCCGGAGAGCTTCATGTACAATCCCGCTGCACTCATTGGCATCGAAGGCTATCAAGGCGGAGGGGCATATCAGCTCCTTGCCTTGGACAGGAGCACATATTCTGTATACTTTGCCGGAAATGTCAAGAATGACGCTGCTTTTGCCTTTTCCTGGATACACGCAGGGACAGATATCACAGGCAGAAACGGCGATGGCATGCCAACTGGAGATCTTGAAAATGGCGAGGACAATATTGGAATCAGCTTCTCTAAGCGCATTTTCAGATACCTTGCTGTTGGAGGTAATCTAAGATATTTGCAGTCGAAACTGCCTGAGATGCTCTCATATACAGCAGGTTTCGATGTAGGAGCAATATACAGACACAGAAAAACAGGTCTGAATGCCGGAATATCTGTCAGCAATATTACAATGAATCACTCCTGGAACTCCGCAGAGCTTTATGGTGAAGGCTATTCCTCGGATGAGACTATACCACTTACCATAAGGACAGGTATAGCTTGGCGACCCGAAGAGAAGCCTTTCACAGCATCGGTTGACGGTGTTTTCACAGAGGACAGGGACCCGAGAATACATGCCGGTCTTTCATATGTACCTATAGAATACATACAGATACGCGCTGGGTTGGATCACACCTCACCCACTGCCGGTCTTTCATTCAATATTCCAGTGGGCGATAAATGGACGGGCTATGTCGACTATGCGATTTCTGGCGAGAGATATGGCCTGCCTCCAAAGCATCTTTTCGGCCTTAGGGTGATGTTCAAATGATGGAGAGCTTCAGAGACTATTTAGCCGAATCCAGAGCAGGGCTTGACAGTCTATACGAGTTAGAGGAAAAGCTGGAAAAGGCGATAGAGTTGTTAGTCTCTGCTATTAGGACGGGCAAGAAGGTTATGATATGCGGCAATGGAGGCTCTGCTGCCGACAGTCAGCATATGGCTACTGAGCTTGTCTGTCGTTTCGAGAAGAACAGGGAGCCAATTGCAGCCATCGCTCTTACTACAGACACTTCCCTTTTGACAGCAACATCAAATGACTTTTCCTTTGATGACATCTTCTCAAGGCAGGTAGAGGCACTTGGACGGGAGGGCGATATCCTGATTGCGATCTCTACCAGCGGAAACTCTGATAATGTGATAAAGGCTGTGAGCGTTGCCAGGTCAATGGGCATAGATGTGATAGGCATGACCGGTGAGACAGGTGACAGAATGGCCGAGCTATGTGACGTTCTTCTCAATGCTCCATCGAGAAGAACCGCTATAGTACAGCAGCTGCATCAGGTTCTGTATCATTTTATCTGCGGTGCCTTGGAGAACAGCCTTTAGAAGCTCCCCCTTATGCCAACCATTGGGAGCATGCCGGATGTTGTGGACTCTGTTGTTGTTCTCCAGATTACATTCTCGTGATTGGTGAGGTTGGCAATTTCCAGATAAAGCCCCATTCTTCCTCCTAGAAGGTTGAAGTTCAGGCTTGTGGAAACATTCATAGAGAAAAAGTCGGGCAATCTTTCTTCATCTTCATAGGGCATTCCTGTACCGTATTCCATTGACAGCCTTATCCATTTCCAGGCGGTCTGAATATATAGGGAATGTGTCCTGTCAAAACGACCGGGCAGCCATATACCATCCTCGAAAATCTCCTCTGAATGCAGCAGTGAATAGGAGGCAAAACCTGTCATCTTGCCTTCAGTTTTCTTGAATAAAAATTCCAGACCCTGCGCACGCATATCGCCTGTTTCGTTCTCGAAATCATAGAATACACCAGAAAGGGGCGATCTGTTTATGCCGGTATAGTACCCTGCGAAGCCTTCAGCACGCATAAAATATCCATTGCCCAACCACTTTTGATATGAAAGCCCGATCTCATTGCCCCTTGAAATTTTGTCCTCTTCTGCTATATAGAAATCAAAGGGCATCGGAAAATCGGGATTCCAGACAGATGTCAGCTTTTGAGCTGATGCAGAATAAGACAACTCAAAGGCGGATTCCTTTTCTGTGAAGTATTTTGCAGAGAGGGATGGATTAAAGACTGCATGTCCGCCACCTGTTATATAGCCTGTCTCAAGACCGGCTTCGAGAATGATGTCATCGATCTTCTTATATTTTGTCTTTGCCATGGCAGTTATTCTCTGAAAATCGAGCGTATTTCCTTCGCCCCACTGGAAGTTAAGGGCTGTCTCAGTATGATCTATGCGCATTCCAAGGGAGTATTCTATGTCGTCTCCTATAATATCCATATTCGACCTTATGAATACCTGCCTCAAAGAGTCTGAAAGAAAGTCCGACCCTTGGACATTGTCGAAGGAAAATGTCGAATAGCCGGCATTGGCTGTGATTATGGAGGAGCTGCCGACTATGCTCTGATAGTCGAGATTGATGAGATCGCTCCTGTATTTCATGCTGCTTGCGTCCTCATCCTCGAAATTGTCATAGCTACGCTTATAGCTGGCAGCAAGATAACCCTTTGGAGAGGGTTCTATGTGCAGCTTTGCATAGAAGTCGTCGAAGTGAAGGCTGAAGCCAAAATCATCCGCATTGTCGAAATAGGGCATTGAACCGCGATAGGAGACTATTGCGCTGAGAGATTTGTGAATATAAAGAGGTGAGTCCAATGTAAAAGAGCCGGAAAAGAGATTTGCGTCGAAATCTACATGGGGTCTGTCTTTTGCAGGTCTTTTGGTCTTCAGCTCAATTGCGCCACCCATGCCGGCTGCAGTTGAGAGGTCATGGGGTGCGGTGTGCAGTTTCGCATATTTTATGTATGTTCCCTTGGTTGCTGTGTATATACCGCCGAAATGATATGGGTTATAAAGCGGAGCGCCATCCAGAAGTATCGGGGTCTTGTCGGGAGATTTGCCCCTTATCATCGGCTGTGTTGAGAAAATATCGGAATAGGAGTTCACACCAGGAAGCTTTCTTGTGAAATAAACCGGATCGTCGGAGCGAAAAGGAGAAAAACCTCTGAACTCACCGGAACGGAGAAGCCACCTCGATGTATTAATGTCCCTTTTGAATATTTCATAGTCCGGTGTCTTTTCCTTGTTGCCGCCTATTGTGCCTGTCTCCAGCTCAAGATAGACGACAATCAGGCTATCCTTTGGCATGGATATTGTCTCTGTCCTATTGGTGTAGCCTATCATGGAGAACTGAACATCATAGCTGCCCTCTTCCAGGCCCTTTATTGTGAACCTGCCCCACTCATCGGCAAAGAGCCTTATATCCTCAGATTCGATGACTATATTGCTGTAGAAAAGCTCCTCTCCGCTCTGTGACAGCACCTGGCCTTTAAGTACATAGCCATAGCTCGTGAGAGCCAGAAGCAAAACAAATATCGCCCTTTTCATATCCCCTCCTGAAAATATTTTTTTTTGTTGAAATATCTACCCCGAACTCATAACAGGCAAGTAAAAGAAAAGACCCGGACAAGCCGGGTCTTATAAAATAACTATGTTATCGAGATTACATCACGGATGTCTCTATCTTGGCAAGTGCGATCTGTGCCTTTTCGAGAAGGGGTGAATCCTCGTATTCTCTTATGAAACGGCGATATGTCTCTACCGCCTGCTGTGCATTGTTGCTGAACTGATAGCACCTGCCAGCAGAGAGCATGATATGTGGCCTGTCGAAATACTCTGGGTACTCGTTAACTATCTCCATGTAGCCAGCTGCTGCATCGGCAAACTCTTTCTTCTCTTCCTTGCAGGCAGCTATGCCAACCTTGGCTGAGATAAGAAGATCCTGATCTCCTTCAATGGGTTTGGCAATATATTTTTCAAAGCTCTCGATTGCCTCGTCATATCTACCCGTATGAAACAATGCAGTGCCAAGAAGAAAACGTGCCTTTTGTGACTCTTCAGTGCCCGGGAAATTATCGACAACTGCCCTGAAGGCACTGTCTGCTGCCTGATAGTCCTCCATGCGTTGTGCACCTTCGCCCTGTGAGAGAAGACGAGTTGCATTTGTCGCACGCGTATTTTGATATGATATGACACCATAAACGGCACCGGCAATCACAATCAAAATAACAAGACCACCCAGGATGAAGTTCGCATGATCCTTGCTGTAATGCCATGCTCTGATGATTCCCGTTACAAATTTATCTTCCTTCAGCTCATGCTTGGTAATCCTGTGCTTGGCCACCTGTCCTCCCTTAAAATACCCCCAGCAGGACTCGAACCTGCGACACCTGGTTTAGGAAACCAGTGCTCTATCCACCTGAGCTATGGGGGCTTATTGTCAAATTACTATGAATCACTATCCACCCTTCGAATATCTGCCTCTGACGACGGGGGATTGATAACTTGTTAAAAATATGTTTCATCGATGGAGTGTCAAGATGAAATTGGGGTGAATGGAAATACTTCCTGACAACGGAAAGGTTTTTGTTTTGATTGGTTAAGGTGTTATTTTGAGGGCATGAAAATTCTTGATAGATACATATTAAGTCGATTCGTCAGGAACTTCTTCTATCTTGCGATCTCCTTTCTGCTGATCTTTGTGCTTGTAGATCTGGTTGAGAATGTCGATCGATTCATAGATAAAGGGGGGGCGCCGTTTGATATTGCCATTTACTACCTCTACTATCTACCGTGGATTTTTGTGATTGTGTCGCCAATTGGTCTTTTGCTTTCGGCAAATTTCACCGGCAGCAGTTTTGCCAAGTCATACGAGGTTATTGCAGGCAAAAGCAGCGGAATCAGCGCGTTGCGGATGGGGATTCCTGTGTATATTTTTGGTTTTCTGTGGTCCTTTGTGATCCTTGGTTTCGGTGAATTTGTCGTTCCCTTTTCAAGCGAGATGCGAACAGAAATCAAGGATGTAAAACTCCTCAAGAAAAAGGAGCACACAAAGATAAATCAGGACATCTTCCTTATGGGAGAGGATGGGCAGACATACTCGGTGCGCAGCTATAACCCAAAGACAATGACCGGCAGCGAGGTTAGCATTGTCTACTTCGACGACGACCTTCACCTGAAAAAACGTATGGATGCACGGAATATGCTCTGGAAGGACGATGGCTGGGAGCTCAGAGATGTATATGTACGTGATTTTACCGAAGAAGGCGAGGTCTATTCCCATCATAATCGCCTGGAGATAGAGAGTTCCGAAAAACCAGCAGACTTTGAGGAAAAAAAGGTAGATCCGGATCAGATGGGTTTTTTCAGGCTGAAACGATATATCGAAAAGGCCATAAGAATGGGCAGAAACGCCAGCAGAGAACAGACGGAGCTATACGTGAAGCTGACCTTTCCCTTTGCCAATTTTCTTATCCTGCTCTTCAGCTTCCCACTTGCCCTGCATATGCGCAGAAGCGGTGCTGCACTCGGCTTTGGCATCAGCTTTGTTGTATCTTTCACATATTTCATTCTTTTCAAGGTGGGCCAGTCACTCGGCTATAATGAGAGCCTACCGCCTCTGATAGCTGCGAATATCGGCAACTTTGTCTATGGCTTCATCGGGGTCTTTGCACTATGGAAATTCAGGGATTGATTTGACGACTTTTCTACCAACAACAATAAAAGAGATGGAAAAACTCGGCTGGGATTATGTCGATGTCATTCTCTTCTCAGGCGATGCATACATTGATCATCCCTCTTTCGGAACCGCAGTCATTGCAAGGGTTCTGGAGAGTATTGGACTGAGGGTTGCAGTTGTACCCCAGCCAAACTGGCAGGATGACCTAAGAGATTTCAAGAAGTTCGGCAGACCCAGGCTTTTCTTTGGTGTAAGTGCCGGAAACATGGACTCAATGCTCAATCACTATACTGCATTCCGAAGAAAGCGAAGCACAGATGCATACACACCAGGCAACAGGGCAGGCGCAAGACCGGACTATCCTACAATAGTCTACACGAAAATACTGAAGGAGCTATACCCGGATATACCTGTCATCATCGGAGGGATCGAGGCTTCACTGAGAAGATTAACCCACTACGACTACTGGCAGGACAGCCTCAAAGGTAGTATACTCCACGAATCAGGAGCAGACTTGCTCGTATACGGCATGGGTGAAAAGGCAATAACAGATATTGTCAGGTTGATGGAAAAAGGGATCCCATTCCATAGAATTGATACCGTGCCACAAACCGCCATTTGGGTAAATTCAGAAGATGACATCCCAAAGAACAAGCACTGGCGGACCATTGAGCTTCATTCACATGAGGATTGTCTAAAGGACAGCGATGCTTATGCAGAAAACTTCACTGTCATTGAGACAGAGTCCAATAAAATGGAGCAGGCCCGACTCATTCAAAAGGCTGAAAAGGGGTATATAATAGTCAATCCTGCCTCCACGGCCATGACGGAGGAAGAGCTTGACCATATCTATTCCCTGCCATATACAAGAAAGCCACATCCGAGATACCGAAAGAAGGAGCCAATACCTGCCTTTGACATGGTGAAGGACTCCATCACCCTGCACAGGGGCTGTTTCGGCGGTTGCAGCTTCTGCACAATCTCCGCACATCAGGGTAAATTTATCACATCACGATCCAGGCAGTCGATTATGGATGAAGTGAAGAAAATTGCCGAATCCGAAGATTTCCACGGACATATCACTGATCTCGGAGGACCTTCAGCCAATATGTATGCCATGGCTGGTCGAGACATCGAAAAATGCAGAAAATGCACCAGAGCTTCCTGTATATTCCCGAATACCTGCAACAATCTAAATGCCGACCTTTCTCCTCTAATCGCAATTTATCGGGAAGCACGCAATACCGAGGGAGTGAACAATGTCAGCATTGGCAGCGGAATAAGATACGACATAATGTCCAACAGATATCTCCAGGAGTTGCTGACCCACCATGTTTCAGGAAGACTGAAGGTTGCGCCGGAGCACACAGAAAACCACATTCTGGAGCTCATGCGCAAGCCACCCTTTAAAGAATATCAAAAATTCCGTTCAATGTTCGATAAAATATCAGAGAAAATCGGCAAGAGACAGCAGCTCATCCCCTATCTCATATCCAGTCACCCGGGATGCAGGGAAGAAGACATGGCAGAGCTTGCAATTAAAATCAAGGGTACACGAATAGATCAAGTGCAGGATTTCACCCCCACTCCCATGACCCTTTCGGCTGTGATGTACTATACAGGAAAGGACCCCTATAGCGGCAAGAGTTTATCTGTATCCAGAAGCATAAAAGAAAAAAGGGCGCAAAAGGACTACTTCTTCATCAACGAGTCTGATAAAAGGAGAAAGCTATTCTCACGCCTTTCGAGAATGGGACGAAATGACATAGTTGAAAGGATGAAAAAGGGTTGAATCTCAGTCTTTTTCAAGTTGTAGTAGTTCAATCAGAAGCTCATCCAGCTCAACTTCAAGGGTATCCTTATCCCTTTGAAGAGCCATCAGCTTGCCGAAATTATCCCCGGATTTTTCCATTTCAGCGGTGATTTCAGACAATCGGATTTCCTTCTGCTCTATCTTTTTCTCCAACTTTTTGATGGCTCGTTCGACTTTTCTGTCAGGTCTGGGCTTGGATTTTTTTGGGGAACAGATCTCTTCGGGTTCGACTTTATGCCTTGAGAGAAAGTACTCGTAGTCACCGTTGAAGACCCTTAATCGACCATCATCAAGATAGAAGATTCGATTTGCAACAGAGTTGATAAACCACCTGTCATGAGATACAAAAAGAACTGTGCCGTCAAAATTGAGTAAAGCCTCTTCGAAAAGCCGCTGTGCGGGTATGTCGAGATGATTTGTCGGCTCATCGAGTATGAGAAAGTTGATGTCCTCTTCCATAAGCATCGCAAGACGAAATCTGACCTTCTCTCCACCTGAAAGACTTCCTACCTCGCGGAAGACATCTTCGCCAAAAAATAAGAATTTCGCCAGCTTTGTCCTGATAATTGATTCCTCGTTGGGGAATCTATCCCTGAAAATATCGTACAAGGACTGTTCTGGATTTGGAAAGTCTATCTCCTGCTCAAGGTGTCCGATCTCCACACCCTTTCCATAGTGCAGCTCTCCATCCCTTCTGCGTGATCTGCCGGTTATAATGTCAATCAGTGTTGTCTTTCCTGTGCCATTGGGACCAATAAGTGCAATCCTGTCTCCACCGTTTATGTCAAAGGAAAGCTCCTCAAAGAGAATCTGCTCACCATATGACATTGCAAGACGATATGCCCTCAGTACATCCCTCACTGTTCTTCCGGAAGATCTGATGCCGAGAGAACGCATATTCCTTTCCTCGGTCGGTGCTTCGGGCTGGTCCATTTTCTCAAGGCGTTTTTCCATGCTCTTTGCCCTTTGGAACATCTTCTCATTGTCTGCATTGCCGGCCCATAATCTCATTCTGGCGATGGCTTCTTCCATTCTTGCCGATTCCCTCTGCGCAAGTTGATAATGTTTCATGGCCTCGTCATATCTGCGTTTCTTCTCTCTGAGAAAGTAGCTGTAGTCGCCATAATAGAGCTCTGCGCCGTCGCCATGTCTAATCTCAATTATTCTCTCGGCAACCTTATCCAGGAAATATCTGTCATGGGAAACAATAACTGTTGTGATAATGGAATTGACTATAAAATCTTCGAGCCACTCCCGGGCGGGAATATCGAGGTGATTTGTCGGCTCATCAAGAATCAAAATATCTGGATTTGAAAGCAATATTCTTCCAAGCTCTATGCGGGTCTTTTCACCGCCGGAAAGAGCGTTATGCGGTCTGTCGAGAATATTGTCAACATGCAGTCCTTCGGCTATTCTGTTCATTCGGGACTCAAGTGTATAGCCGCCGAGGTTTTCCCATTTTGAGAAAAGATCTGCATATTCCTCGGAATTGTCTTCCTCAAGTTCCTTCTGGAGCTTCTCGAGCATCCGTCCAGCTTCGATTAGCTCCTTTGCACCCGATTGGAAGACATCCATAGCCTTTGTCTCCACCGGATACTCGGGGATCTGTCTGAGAAAGGCAAGCCTGCGGCCAGTGTCAATGCGAATGCTGCCCTTGTCATGGTTGAGAACTCCGGCTATTATCCGAAGGAGGGTGGTCTTGCCCGAGCCGTTTGCCCCGACAATTGCCACCTTCTCCCCCGGATTGATCAGGAAGCTCACATCCCTGAGCACCGGCTCCAGAATGTATGTCTTCTCCAAATTTGAGACCGTGATATCGGCCATCGTCCTCCCCGAGTATTTTCAGCATAAGATAGCCGGTTATCATCTTAGCACCAGGGGATTTCTTTCCACCCTGACAAAGGGTGAGATTTTGTTTTCGCCGTGTCGATTGAATAGCCAACCTGATATGTACTTACGTGACAGTGATTTCTTCCGCGCTCTCATTTCTTCTCCTTTCTCTGGTTATTGTAGAGCCAACTGCTTTCATACTTCTTGGACAGGCTGTTTCTCTTGATTCTCATCATCTCTCCTTGTTGATAAGCCAACTGCTTCTATAGACCTTTGACAGTGTTTTTCTTCTGATTCTCATTCTTCTTCCTCCTCGTATACAAGGATATCTCCGGGCTGACATTCAAGTGCTTTACAGATTCCATCGAGGGTTGAGAAGCGTATGGCCTTGGCCTTGCCTGTTTTCAAGATCGAGAGATTCTGCGGTGTTACACCGACCTTTTCCGAAAGGTCGTTGAGCTTCATCTTGCGCATTGCAAGCATTACATCGAGGTTTACTGTGATTCCCATGATACTCTCCTAAATGGTAAGATCGATGTCTTCTTTGAGTCTGCGGCCTTCGTCCATGATGCGGGCGATGATCTGGACAATAATGCCGATGAAAAGCGGCAGGAATATCGCAGATATATCGAAGGTTACAGATACATCCAGCTCAATGATTGCTGCTATCAGAGTCTCAACTCCAAATAGTATCCCTTCGAATATCGCCCAGAGAATCAGCATGAAGCCAAGGTTCTTTATTTCCTTGACAGTACCCTCTGTGAAGATTTCGCCCTCGCTGTAGAGTTTGAAAAGCCTTTTAAGATGCAGAAAAGTGAACACGAAGACAGCACCGGCAAGGAAAACCAGCCCGATACTCAGAACTCTAACAGCTGTAGTTGCCTGCTCCATAGGGAACATCAGATCGCCGACATTGATCTTTGCATCTGAACCATTGAGAAAAATCAGCGCAAGTGTGGCAAGAAATATTCCGACAATCATGATATACATGAGTGCGGAAGAGATGCCTGAGATCACGCGGGAAACCTTCTTGATCTTCTCGAGGTTCGCATTGTTGCTTTCTACCAGCTTCATCTTTCCTCCTTTTTGTTTTCTCTTTCGTATGTTAATATAGTGACGAAAATGTGTTTGTCAATAAGTTTTTAATGTTTTTCAATAAAATTATCGTCACTTTCATTCAAAACTTAACCTTTTTTGTTAATCTTTTCGTCAAGTCCTTGGATTTGACAGGGCTGGCGAAAGATGTTATTTTAAAAATGAGGCAAAAGAGAATCACATAAAGGGGAGAAAAATGAGACTGGCAGTCATCCTGATGATCGCTTTGGGTCTTTTTGCATATAATATCAGCCCGGAACTGAATGAACACCTCAGGAGCATTCATGACGAAGAGATAGTGGATGTCATATTCCACCTGACGGGCAGACCGGATCTGAATGAGAATATCTCGTCTCAGGAGAAAATATATATCCTGAAAAACTATACAGACTCAATCTATGCCCCATACATGGATCACCTCATTGAGCTGAAAAAATCAGAAGAGATTAGCTTCAGAACGACCTGGCTTGTGCCTTCTTTGATCATCAGCGGGGAAAAAGGTGTCATTCTTCAACTGGCCGATGATATACAACCTTATTCGATTATATGGAACAGAGAATACAATATGCTCCATGGCATTCAGGAGGCAACAGAGGCGATGGAGATTACCTGGGGTGTCGAACAGATCAACGCGCCGGCAGTCTGGGCTTTAGGGTTCACAGGCGAGGGTGTATCCGTGGGTATTTTCGACACAGGAATAAGATACACTCATCATGACATTGCAGACAGGATGTGGACCAATCCAGGTGAAATACCCGACAATTCAACAGATGACGACGGAAATGGATACATTGACGACTATTATGGATATGACTTTGTGAACTCAGATGGCGATCCATGGGACGACAATAACTGGACATGGCACGGCACTCATTGTGCAGGAACTGTAGCCGGTGACGGCTCATCGGGCACAGAGACAGGGGTTGCTCCAGGTGCAAGGGTCGCTGCCCTGAAGGTGATAAATTCCACAGGTTCAGGTGTACCTGCCGATGTAGAAGAGGCACTTGAATATGCTGCAGATATGGGCATAGATGTATTCTCCATGTCAATCGGCTGGGAAGACCCTTCGGAATCACTCAGCAACTATTTCAGAGCGATATTCGAGAACCTGCTTGATTTGGGCATAATCACCTCAGTTTCAGCTGGAAACGGTTCCGGCGGAGGTGGCCACTATACCCCGCCCCAGGACATCAGCGCGCCGGCGGATTGTCCCTCACCTTGGTACGGCTCTGCAGGACATACCTCAGTTATTGCGGTTGGCGCAACTGACGATAGCGACAATATAGCCAGCTTCTCAAGCTATGGCCCTACAGAATGGGGAACAGCTCCATATGACGACTATCCTTCACTTATAAAGCCGGATGTCACAGCCCCGGGGGTTAGCATTACTTCACTTTCGGGCTACAATGACTATTCTTACAGAGGAGCAGGGGGCACGAGTATGGCCTGTCCACATGTTGCAGGCGCAATTGCCCTCATCCTGTCCAAAGCACCATATCTCACCCCCAGACAGGTAGACAGCCTCCTGCAGACAACAGCCCTGGACCTGGGTGATGCAGGAAGGGATAACTACTATGGAAACGGAAGAATCCAAGTAGATCTTGCTATCGAAGCAGCCCCTGCACCGCCATATCCCCTTGTCGGCTATTTCAACCATCTTATCAGCGACCCAACAGGCAACGACAACGGTGTGGCAGACATCGGCGAGGTTTTTGGTCTGATTGTCACGCTTAAAAATACAGGTCTGGAACAATCGGGCATCAACTGTGCCATTACCAGCCCTTCAACATATATATCCATCACGGATAACACTTCTTCATATGGCACTCTGGGCACAAATGAATCTGGCAATAATGCCGGAGATCCCTTCGACATAACTGTTCTACCATCTGCCTCTCCGGGTACAGAGGTTGTTATAGTACTCAATATCACAGGAACAGGTGGCTATTCCCGAATTGATACCCTGACCTTCAGCATCGCCAACTATCCCAGAGCCTACTACGATCTGCCCTTCGGAAGCTCAAATACCCTTAGCGTCACAAATTTTGGATCCATTGGATTCTTCGATCCCACTGCCTCATCAGCACTTGGCTCCGGCTTCGACTTTGAAGGATACAATTATCTCTATTCTGCCTATCTTTTCCTCGGACTTTCGCCAACCAATGTTGCAACTGGCGAAGAAGGCACAGAAAGTGATTTCATACCAATCTGCAATATGGACGACTCATATGAAATGTACGGCGACAACGAAGTATTCTGTCAATTTGTAGAGCCTGGCTCCGGACTGATTATCGACCAGAGGGCAATATCTTGGAATGGCTCACCTAATAATGATTTCGTCCTGCTCAGATATCAGATATTTAACCCAACTGATTCTCCTGTAGATTACATAATAGGTTTCTTCGCCGACTACGATATCCTCTATTCAGGTACTGGTGGTTGGATGGACAGAGCATCCTATAACGCTTCACAGAGCTGGGCATTCATGTGGGACAACTCCGCCACCCCGGAGAATGATGCCATAGTGGGAATTGCAGACCTTGCCTCAAGTGCGACAGGCAGTATAATCAACAATTCTTTCTATATCTACCCATCTGGAATGGGCTGGACTGACGAGGTTAAGTACGATTTTCTCGATGGAACATACTCATTCAACTTTGCAGACGCAGATTCTGACTGGTCTGTTATACTGACAAAGGGAGAAAAGACAATTCTTCCCGGTGAACTTGATACTGTTGTCTTCATAATGGCCGGCGGATCAAGTGAAGCAGACTTTGGAAATAATATCGCTCAGGCAAGAGCCCTCTCGCCAACTGTGCTCTCAACATTTGATGAGAAACCCGAATCTCTACAGTTAACTGTATCCCCCAATCCTTTCAACAGCAGTCTCCATATAGACCTGCCAATGGGAGCAAAGAGCCTGAAAATCAATGATCTTTCAGGAAAATGTATAGAGCAGATACATCTGAGTGGTCAGAAACGCTTTATATGGCATCCATATGATCTTCCAAGTGGATTATACATAGTACAGGTATCAACACCCAGTTATTCTGAAGCTACAAAGGCATTGCTGATCAGATAGTAAATCTCCTAATTTTAGGTTCAAATCTTTACTCCATCTTCCGATAAAATTTAGGAACAACTGCGAAAAGGAGTGGATAGATTGCCGAAAATTCCAGAGGGAAGATTCACTATAGATGATAATGGATATATCTACATAAATGAATCGAAGACATTAAATCTGTTAGATTGTTTATCTTCCTCACAGAAAAAATACCTGGACTTTCTCATTGAAAATAATCTTGAGGAAGAGATTGATCTTGGTCAGATCTGTATGAGAATGAAAATCATCGATAATAAAAGAACTATTGAGATAGAAAAAAAGAGCCCCAAACAGAGGGATCAGCTTCTTGATTTGGTCGATACTATTGTCGTAGCCCTTGATCTTGATGGAACCATAAGGGAAATCAATCGTAAAGGCCTCAATGTCCTTGGATATTCGAAGGATGAATTGATCGGAACCAGCTGGTTCGAGAAAATTATCCCCGCTCACAACAGACAAGCCATTAGAAATATTGCTGATAAGATACTCAAGGATCAAGACTATTGCTTCCATAGTAAGAAGGGAAGAATCCTTACCAAGTCAGGTGATGAGAGAATAATCAATTGGTCCAATGCTGTCCTCAAGGGCCCTGATGGCAATCCGAGTGGCTTTCTGTCAAGTGGCCAAGACATTACCGAATCTGTTATCCGTGATCAAATCATAAAAGCACAAAAGGATCTCAGCCTGAGCCTACTTGATATAGATACTATTGAGCAAGCTATAGACCTGACAGTGAAAACATGTTGCAATGTGTCGGGAATGAACACAGCCATTGCCTATAGAAAAGAAGGAGACTACTTCACAGTAGTCGCCAGAAATGGCAGAAATTCAGATCTCTCTGACATACATATGGATACAAAGGAAGCATCTGTATTGTTTTCGGGGAAGCCCCTCTTTGTTCACTATAATGAGTTAAAAAAGATTGATGTCTTCACACAGGAAGATCTGAATTTCAAAAGCATGGCGGTTATACCTGTATTTGGGGGTTTAACTCTGATCTTCGCATCAGATATATGGGATGAGCTAATGCAGAACATTCCGAAGTCGCTTGAATCCTTTGCAGCACTTTTGGGCAATACAATCGATCGAATTCAGAGCCATCAAAGGATGATGGAATCAGAACGTAAGTACAGACATATAGTGGAAAATGCCGATGAGGGCATAGCTGTAGTCAGAAATTTCAGATTTGTCTTTTGTAATGATAAGATATGCGAGCTGACTGACTACCAAAAAGATGAGCTTGAAGGAACAGAGTTTATAGGGCTTATTCATCCGGAGGATAGAGAACTTGTTGTTAATATGCATATGAGAAGATTAAGCGGCGATACAAGTGCACATAGATATTCTTTCAGGGCTATTGGCAAAGAAGGCAGAATTGTCTGGATGAGGCTTTCTTCAGTTCCTTTTATGTGGAAGAATGAGCCTGCCACCCTCGTCTTCCTGAACAATATTGATGACATCAAGGAATATGAACAAAAAATTGCTCAGTCGGAGAAGAGATTCAGAGTACTCTCAGAACATTCCTCTGACATTATATCACAGATCGATGGTGAGAGAAAATTCAGCTTTATTTCAGAAGCCGTAGAGATTCAGACAGGCTATAGTGCTGAGTCTCTGATTGGCACAAGGATAGATGATCTTGTGTACGATGAAGATATTAAGAAACTTGACAACGCCCTGCGGGCTTTTAGAGATGGGGCGCAAAACTCAGTTCTCTTCAGAATATATGCAAAGGATAGATCAAAGATATGGATAGAAGCATCAGGGGCTGGCTTTGAAAATGAAAACATTATCCTGATAGCAAGAAATGTCACCAAAAGGATTGAAGCAGAGCAGGAACTGCTCAATCAATTCCGCTTCCTGAAGGAACTATTGGATGCACTCCCTAATCCTGTTGTATACATGAGAACCGATGGAGCCATAAAAGGCTGTAATGAAGCCTTCTGCGCCTTCATAGGACGAAGATATGAAGCAATCATTGGCAACCAGTTGAAAGATATGCTCCGCGGAATATCGGCTTCACTTTCAAAGAGCGAATCAAAACTACTCAATGGCATAGATAAGGTGGAGTTTGACTTCATTCATGAAAGAATCGGTGCTGAATCTCAGGAGATGAGAGCACTGGTCTCTACATATACTGCAGCTGAAGGCAAGGTCGATGGTTTTGTGCTCAGCATTACCGATGTAACCGATATTAAGCAGATTAAGAAGGATGCTGAGCTAAAGACAGGAGCAATAGAGAACACCATCAGTGCAATAGCTCTTATGGACAGACACAACAATATTACTTATCTCAATCCATCATTTATGAAGATGTGGGGTTTCAAAAATCTCGATGAGGCCCTTCATCTGAATTTCCATGATCTTTTTATGATGAAACTTTCTGAGGAACAGAGGATCGTTGAGAATCTTGAGAGAAAGGGCAGCTGGATCGGCGAATCCTATGGAATAAGAAGCAATGGCAGCAAATTTGATGCCCATATTGTGCTAACAGCTATCAAAGACAAAGATGGCAATATCGATTTTAGAATGGCCTCGATAACCGATATCTCCGAGAGCAAGCGTATAGAACTTGAGAAGGAGAAACTGCTGGATCTCATCATGAAGTCTAATGATTCACTGGAACAGTTGAATATTGAGCTTCAGCGAAGCAATAATGACCTACAGGAATTTGCCTATGTAGCCAGTCATGATCTTCAGGAACCATTGAGAATGGTTGCAAGCTATGTTCAGCTTCTTTCCCGAAGATATAAGGGAAGACTCGATTCAGATGCCGACGAATTCATTGACTATGCTGTCGACGGAGCAAAGAGAATGCAGAAACTCATTTCTGATCTGCTCATATGGTCAAGGGTTGGCACCAAAGGAAGACCCTTCGAATGGGTTAACCTCAATTCAATTGTTGAGAGAACACAGCTAAATCTCAGGGTATCAATTCAGGAAAGTGGTGCAAAGATCATCAAAGAAAACCTTCCCATCGTTTTCTCCGATCCGGTTCAAATGGCACAGTTGATGCAGAATCTGATCGGCAATGCTATAAAATATCGCGGGGAAGAAAGTGCCGAGATCAGAATTTCGTGTTCTGAAAAAAACGGTTTTCACAGAATCAATATAGACGACAATGGAATAGGAATAGACAAACAATACAGGGATCGGATCTTTATTATCTTCCAGAGGCTCCATAACAAGGATAAATATAAGGGTACCGGGATCGGCCTTGCCCTCTGCAAAAAAATTGTGGAAAGACATGGGGGCAGTATCTGGGTAGAAGATTCCCCACTTGGTGGTTCAAGATTCAGTTTTAATATCCCCATGAAGGAAAGTACAAGTGGTAGAAAAGCAGGATAAAAGAAATCTGCTCTTTGTTGAGGATAATCCGGCAGATGCCCGGCTACTCTTTGAAGCTATAAGAGAAAGCGGGCGAATAGAGGAAAATTCAGTAACCCATCTGACCGACGGGAAGATGGCCCTGGACTTCCTGAACAGAAATGGTGACTTTACTGACTCACTGAGACCTGACCTGATTGTACTCGATCTGAATCTTCCCCTGTTTTCGGGTAAAGAGGTACTGAGCTTCATAAAGAATAATCAGGAACTCAAGCATATTCCGGTCATTATTCTCTCAAGTTCACTATCCCATGTGGACATCTCATTTTCCTACAAAAATCATGCTAACTGCTATATCAAAAAACCTGTAGGCTTTGAAGAGTTCTTCGAAATAGTCAGATCAATAGAAAACTTTTGGTTCGAGACTACCACACTTCTTTAATCCTTCCCTATCGACTGCATTATGTGTAAATTTCCATGCTCCGTATTTTGCAATTCTCACTTAACAATGTAAAGGATATTCAAACTATTCACCTGATGTGCCGATACATTTATTATGCCTTCCCAAAGTAACAAAACAGAGGTTGATCTCTTCGAAAAAGGATTTGTGCATGGAGACGAGCACATCAATCAGATTAGGTTCTCTGCACTCTGCGGTGGGATAATATTTCTATTCTTCATCCTGCTCGACAAGATCTACGCAGAGATGCATCTATCAACTTTCATATATATCAGACTCGTGGTTGTTTTCGTTTTCACTATTCCGTTTATCGGTATGACCTTTGTAAGGAAAGCAAGACAATATCTGGATATCTTGATGCTCCTCTGGCTATTTTCTGGCGGAGGTGGAATTATCTACATGATGTCACAACTCGAAGGTCAGGCTCTTTTCATCTATTCGATTGGTTTCGTCCTATATGTTTTCTTCAGCTTTGCCATGACAAGACTCACACTCAGGCATGCCCTTGTTCTGACAGCTGCTCTTCTTATTCCCTTTGAAATACTCATCTGGAATGAACCAGAAAATATCCTCACAAATCTTTTCATAATATCCGCCTTCACCATGGGCATATCCGTTATCTACTTCAGAGAGAAGAGGGAGAGAGAAAATTTTGAACTCAAACAGGATATGCTCAGTTCAAATAATAAGCTCAAAGCACTTACCGAATCCCTTGACCATGAGGTTCAAAGAAGAACAGGTGAGCTTGAGAATGCACTTGAGCAGCTCAACACACAGATGAAGAACTTGAAGGACTCAAGAGCAAAGCTGGAGACATCGGAGAAGCTGTATAAGACACTTGTTGAGAACATGGGAGAAGGCATGGGTCTTGTGGACAGCGAAGAAAATTTCATATTTGCCAATCCTCAGGCAGATCGAATTTTTGGCCTTCCAAGGGGGCAAAGTCTTGAGGGACGTAACCTGATGGATTTCATATCAGAGGTAGAAAAGACGAAAATTGATGAAGAAACATCACTCAGACAAAGCGGCATTCACTCAGAATATGAGATCGGCATCATAACTGCTAGGGGCAACAGGATACTCGAGGTTTCAGCCAGCCCTATCTACGCCGAGGATGGAGCATTTACAGCTTCTCTGGGGGTGTTCAGAGATATCACAAGACGCAGAGAACTCGAAGATGCAGTTAAAAGGCATAAACAACTTCTGGAGCAGCAGGTAGAAAGCAGAACTAACTCTCTCAAGCAGGCAAATCAACTGCTCCTTGAAAGCATACGTGAGCAAAGAGACATCCAGCGAAAGCTGGAAATCGCCAAGGAGAAAGCTGAGGCAGCAGCTAATGCAAGGAAACAGTTCCTTGCAAATATGTCACATGAGATACGTACACCCCTCCATGGTATACTCAGCTACAGCAGATTTGGACTTAAAAAGGCAAAAAAGGCTTCACCTGAGAAGCTGGAACACTATTTCCAGATGATTGAGGACTCAGGAAGCAGACTTCTCGATCTATTAAACAATCTCCTTGATCTCTCCAAACTCTCATCGGACAGGCTGGAGTTCACATTCAGCAAACATGACCTTCAGCAGACAATTGACATTCTCAAAAGTGAATTTGCGCTGACATTGAAGGAGAAGTCTCAAAAATTGAATATCAACTGGAATCTCAAAAATGCCAGATTCATATATGATGAGAGCAAGATGCTCCAGGTCTTGAGAAATCTCCTTTCCAATGCGATGAAGTTCACTCCGGATGAAAGGGAAATCAATATCGAAATTGACAAGATGCAAAGCGAGTTTGTTCTTGGCCATAGCGAGGAGAGATGCCGATTTTCTCACTATATCAGGATAACTGTCTCCGATCAGGGAAGCGGTATACCCGAGAAAGAGCTGGAGAGCATCTTCGACGAATTTGTTCAGTCTTCGCGGACAGCATCGGGTGCAGGCGGCACAGGGCTCGGTCTGTCAATATGCAGATACATTGTCCATGCTCATAATGGAATCATACGCGCACACAATAACTCTGAAGGTGGTGCAAAATTTGAAATACTGCTGCCTGAAGATCCCTCAATTATTCCATATTGCTCCCTTTAATCACTTATCCCCTTGCAGGTTAACCCCAGAGAACATATCTTAAAATCGAAAATTACTTGAAAGGGGAGATATGATTGCTCTAAGAAACGCCACTTTATACACAGTAACAGCCGGAATCTTCGATAATGGTACAATCTTGATTGAAGACGGCAAGATAAAGGGGATCGGCTCTGATATCAAGATACCAGAGGGCTCTAAGATCTATGACCTCAAAGGCAAATCCATTACACCCGGCTTTATCGACGCACACTGTCATGTAGGTGTCTTCAATGAAGGTATTGGCGACATGGGCTTCGATGGAAACGATGCAACATCCCCTGTAACTCCAGAGATCAGAGCGATCGACGGCATATACGGAGAGGATGAAGCCTTTGACGATGCAAGAAAAGCCGGAATAACAACACTATGTGTTGGTCCCGGAAGTGCAAATGTCATCGGCGGTCAGATGTGCGTTGTGAAACCTCGCAGCAAGATCGTTGAACAGATGCTGGTCGAGGACTACAATGGACTGAAGTCTGCATTTGGTGAGAACCCCAAAAGAGTCTACGGTTCTCAGAACAAGATGCCCCAGACAAGAATGGGTGTTGCGGCAGTGATGAGAAAAGCATTTATGGATGTGCAGAAATATGCAGCAAAAAAGATCCATCACGAGAATACCCCAGCCGAAAAAGATAAGCCCAAGGCCCCATTTGAGACCGACTATAATAAAGAGATAATTCTTCAGGTTCTCAACCGCAATAAGAGCTTGAGAGCCCATGCCCACAGAACCGACGACATTCAGAGCGCAATCAGAATTGCAGAAGAATTCGGAATCGAGCTTGTCATCGAACACTGCACAGAAGGCTGGAGAATTGCAGACTACCTTGCTGACAAGGGAGTAGGTGTCATACTAGGTCCCCTGGAATCGACAAAGCCAAAATCAGAGCTCCGCTATCTGACTATGGAAGCAGCAAGAATACTTGAGGAAGCAGGGATACCATTTGCCATGATGACAGACGCTCCGGTGATAAAGATAGCAAGCCTCTGGGATGTAGTCCGCTCTGCAATGCGCGAAGGGCTCAGCAAAAAGGCGGCAATGGAATGTGTGACTATCAACCCGGCAAAAATACTGCGCATGGATAACAGGATCGGCTCCCTGGAGCACGGCAAAGATGCTGACATAGTCGTCTGGGACGGTGACCCATACGACTTTAATACACCCATAGTGGCAACCTTCATTGATGGTAAGCTGCTTGAGGGTGAGCTCTAATTATCCACGGGAAGGGGTTTACCCCCTTCCCACTCACTTAAAAAATTAATCAGAACTTGATTATTCCTCTTTCCTCTGTTATTATGGATATGCGATGAAAAGAACTGCAATAACAATAGTTGTCGGCATCTGGTGGATAGCATCACTTTTCTTCTTCTGGCAGTCCAATAAGACCCAGGAGATAGACTTTGACGAGGTGCCTGTGGTACAGTTCGGTGACATTGAGGCCGAGGTCTATCATTCTGTATATCTCAGAGGGGAAAAGATCGGTTATACCTCTTCAATCAGACAGAAGGTCGAGACGGGATATATGATTCAGGATGTATCCTATATGCAGCTGCCAATAGGGGGTATACTTCAGGAGGTCGTTGCCGAGATGATCATCTCCCTCGACAAGGAGATGAAAGTTCTGAACTTCTCCTTTGAATTCTCTTCCGACGACTACAACTCACTGATCGATGGAAAATTTACCGATAATCAACTGGAATATACAATAGAGACAGAAGAAGCACTAGATACCAGAATTATTCCAGTTGAGGGTGATGTCTATACGCCCGCCATTGTTCCACTGATAGCGGCAAGGGACAACTTTTCCCAGCAGATATACTCCATCCCTGTGTTTGATCCGATGACCATGACCATGCGGAGCTATACAATTAAACTCGACAGGAACAACCCTGTCACATCCCCAAGGGGCGATGAAAACGTTTACAAGCTCTATTCAACATACAATGACTATACCAATACAATGTGGGTTGATACATCAGGTCAGATCGTCATGGAACAGATGGCTGCCGGCTTTGAATCCTATCGTGAGCCAAAGGAGCAGGCACTGAAATTTGACATGAATAATAAGCCGGGCTTTGACCTTCTGACATCCTTTGCTGTTACAAATATCAACTATGCAAAACAGAAACTCGAAAGACCAAATCTCATGCGCATGAAGCTCGAGGGAGTAGACCCAAAGATCTTTGAGCTTACCGATTTTAACCAGGCATTTGATAGCCTGCACTCAATCCTGACAATCTATTCCGAGGGGTTTTCAGGTTCCATCATTGAGAATGACACCCTTATCCAGGGGCTATATACTGTACACGAAGTTGTACCCGATGATACGGCAGAAACAACATTCATACAGAAGAATGACCGACGTATCCGTGATAAAGCAATCGAAATCACCAGAAATCTCGAAAATGATACAGAGAAGCTCAGAGCCATTAACGGCTGGCTCTACACAAAAATCGAAAAGGACTATCGCTCTTCAATACCTTCAGCCTTGGATGTATTGAAAAAAATGGTTGGCGACTGCAATGAGCACACAACTCTCTTCGTTGCAATGGCAAGATCACTCGATATTCCATGCCGGATAACAGTAGGTCTTGTAAGGGTTGACGATGAGTTCATATACCATGCATGGCCAAAGGCATATGCAGATGGCAGATGGCAGACCTTTGAACCGACACACGGTTACTATCCCTGCGATGCAACCCATATTAAGTTACTTGAGGGTTCTCTCAATCAACAGATTGAAATCATGAGACTATCTGAACCGCGTATCCTTATATACGAAGAAGCAGATAAGCCCGAAGATCTGCTGGATGGTGGTGAGTTCCTCAGAACAAGGGTAGACTCCACAGGCAGTCCAACCAAGCTGACACGGAATATCGGTCTCGGAATCGACATAAGCGAGGGAAAATGATTGAATTTAGAAATGTCTCGAAAAACTACGGTGATTTTACCGCTGTAAAAGAGCTTGATATAGCCATAAAAAAGGGTGAGGTTTTCGGATTCCTCGGACCGAACGGCGCAGGAAAAACAACCAGCATAAAAATGACCGTCGGCCTTCTCGCCCCCACAAAGGGAAATGTTCTTGTCGATGGCATAGATGTTCAGAAAGAGCCTGAAAAGGCAAAGGCGAAAATCGGCTACATACCTGACTCTCCATATATTTACGACAAGCTGACAGCCTGGGAATTCATGGCTCTCGTTGGTGGACTCTTCGACATGAAGCCCGTAGAGGTAAAGACGAAAAGTCAGGAATACTTCGATCTGCTCAATATCGGTGAATGGGCCCACGACCGCGCAGAGGACTATTCCCACGGTATGAGGCAAAAGGTTGTCATTGCAGCAAGCCTTATGCACGAGCCTGAGGTGATAGTGATTGATGAACCGATGGTCGGCCTTGATCCTCAAAGCCAGAAAATTGTGAAGGACGTTTTGAAGACTAAGGCTCGAGAGGGAAGAACCGTATTCATGTCCACCCATACTCTGTCAATTGCAGAGGAGATCTGTGACAGAGTGGGCATAATCAATCATGGAAACCTCCTGATGGTTGAAACCATATCAGATCTCAGAGATAAACTCGGTCAGGGCAAGCTCGAAGACCTTTTCCTCAAGCTGACATCAGGGGTTGGCGAGTAGACCTCAGCAAATTCTGTTTATATCCCGGGATATATCATCATACATGATAGATTATGAGAGCTGGCAATGTGTTCAGTAATGCAAGCAAAAATGGAAGGGTCCCGATTACAGATCAAATTATATCGGATGAAACTATAAACAATGAATGATTCGGTAAAATTATCCCCTCAATCTAAGCAGACCATATAGAGCCTGCCCAAGACTGATGGACTGGTCGTTGAAGGGTGTTCTACAATTGTGATAGACATTCGCCCCTTCTGCTTTTAACATATCGGAGATACCATTCAGGAAGTGTTTGTTTTGGAAGGAAGAACCAGTGAGAATGATCTCCTTTACACCTGTATTTTTCATCGCAATGGCAGCAGACTCAGCAAAGGCGGCGACAACAGTATTCTGAATCCTTGCCACAATCACAGATTTTTCGACATTCTGGGCAACATCATCTAAAAGACCAGTAAAACTCGGCAAAAGATCAATGATATTATCTACGCTTATCTCATATGGATAGCGGTCATGAACGCCATTATCCCGAAAAGATTCGAGCCTTAGGAGGGCTTCCGTGGCAAAGGTGTTCACATCGCAGATACCAACAAGGAATGCTGCTGCATCCAGGAATCGCTCAATGCTGGATGTGTGATATGTTCTGTCCGAATCCATCACAGAAGCGAGTGCATCAAAATATTCATAGTCCCAGTCCGGGAAAAGTGGTTTCAGCTCAATGGGTATCTCTCCGTAAATCCTTTTGACAACAGCAAAGGCCATCCTGCCTATATCCTTTTCAGCCCTTTCATTCCCAGGTTGTGGACAATATTTAATGTGACCGTGCCTTTTCATATCGATACCCTCAACCTCGAGAATCTCACCACCCCAGAGATTGCCGTCATCACCCAGACCGCTGCCGTCCATAACGATGCTGAGATATCGATTGTCCGGATCCAGTCTTTGTTCTGCAATTACAGAATATATATGTGCGAAGTGATGCTGGAGCTTCAAAACAGGCAGACCAAGGGAATCAGCATAATTACTTGTAAAAAAGGCATCGTGCAGATCTCGAACAACAAGGGCAGGCTCCACCCGAAGCCATTTAATCATCTCTTCCAGACCGGAGTTGTAGTAATCAAGGGCCTCTCTGTTGTCCATATTACCGATAAAGGGCGAAGACCACGCCTTATTGTTGACCGTCAGTGTAAAAGATGCCCTGAGCTCTGCTCCAGCACCTATAACACAACGCCCGCCAAGGGGAAGTTCAATTCTGTCGGGCACATATCCCCTGCCACGTCTAGTCACAACAAAGCTTCCCCTGTTGACAAATCCGACGGAGTTATCTGTCCTGTTTCTTATTCTCAAATTATGGTGTAGAATCTTATCGACTATGCCCGATAGCTTTGCAGCAGCATCCGTCAGCTGATAGAGAATCGGCTCTTCTGATCTGTTTGCAGGTGTGAAAACAAGATAGTCAAGACCGCTCTTCTCGAACAGAAGATGATGTATTGGAAGATATGGAAGTATTACAGCAAGATTTCCAAGATACGGGGAGAGTGCATCACACATATCATTGTGGGATTTTCTCTTTTTGCTCACCAGTAATATCGGAGCTTTATCAGAACTGAGATGAAATTTTTCCTCATCAGTGAGTTGGCAAATTGACTCCAATGACTGCATATCCCTTCCCATAAGCACAAGGGGCTTTCTCGGTAACTCGCTTCTGAACCTCAAAATATCCATGAGAGGAAGATTCATTGCATTGTGCAGAATGTGAAATCCGGACAAACCCTCTATCGCCAGAATCTCACCATTGGCAAGAGATCGGGCAGCTTCATCAACGGGATTGGAAACATCTATCCTGAATCCGGCAGAATCGGAAAGTACATATCTCGGACCACATTCAGGACATGAAATCAGATGATGGGCATAACGTCTGTTGTCAATATCTTTCGCCTCAATCTTGCATAGTTCGCAGGGCTCGAACACCTTCCACATGGTCTTTGACCTCTCAAAAGGAATTCCCGTTGAGACAGAGAATCTCTCCCCACATACAGAACAACTGATAAAGGGGTAGCCATAGCGTCTTGAGGATGGATTTCTCAATTCCTCAAGGCAGTCGGGACATACAGCCATGTCATGGGGTATGCCTGAGATCGTGAAATCTCGACCTTTCTCATCAATAATTTCAAAGCCAACCATACCCTGAGGGGCTTCTTCGTCAACCCTTATGCCATCTATACATGCAGCAGCCGGTTGGGCTTGCTCTATCTTTGAAAGGAAGGTCTCAAGGTCTCCTGACTTTCCTTCAATATGAAGATTCAATCCCTGCTCATTGGAAAGTACATGTCCGGATACTCCCAAGTCCTTTGCAATACGCGAGATCACGGGTCTGAAGCCAACCCCGTGTACAAGACCAGTTATGAGTACCTTCTTCGCACAGATCAATGGAGCCTCCGTAAGACAGCTTCTTTTCTTTTCATAAACCATCCACAGTCCCTTGAAGAACAGGACCGATTTCATGGCAAAATTCGGTCTTCAAGATAAGGTCTTTCAGGATAAATGCAAAATATTTTATCCAGCCCGGCGTAAGTAATTAAATTTTTATACTAATTCTTATCGTGATATTTTCTTTTTGACAATTCTTTCCCTCTTTTCCATATATAAAGGATTTGTATTGCCATTCGCCATATATCCGCTTTTTTATGATTGAGAAAAACTCAATCCGTCAGGTGCAGATGAGAACAGATGAATTCTACATGCAAAGAGCCCTTGAGCTGGCGCGGGAAGGAGAGGGAAGAACAACCCCAAACCCTCCTGTGGGCGCGATTATTGTCAGAAGGGACAAAATAATAGGACAGGGCTTCCATCAAAGGGCGGGACTGCCACACGCAGAGGTAAATGCCATTGCCGATGCCAGGAATAATGGTGAGAGAATAAAGGGCAGTACAATATACATTACACTTGAGCCCTGTTGCCATTTCGGAAAAACCCCACCCTGTACCGAAGCAATAAAGGAAGCCGGTATCAAACGCGTTGTCTTCTCGAGCTATGATCCCGACCCGCGAAATAATGGAAAATCGGTCAAGATACTCCAAGACGCAGGTATAGAGGTAAAGACAGGTGTACTCAGAAACGAGACCGAATATCTTCTTAAGCCCTTCAGAACCCTCATTGAAAAAGGGCGCAGCTTCGTGGTGGTCAAATACGCCTCTACCATTGACGGAAGAATCGCAGCAAGAACAGGGGATTCCAAGTGGATTTCATGCAGTGAATCCCTTGAACTCGCCCATATTTTCAGAGATAGATATGACGCCATTTTGATAGGAAGCGGAACCCTTACAAAGGACGACCCGAGACTGACAGTAAGGCATACCAGGGGTAGAAACCCAGTTCGCTTTGTAATGTCAGGTATCAACGAGATGCCTTCATCCCGAAAGATCTTTACTGACAATTCGGCGAGAACCATCGTGATAACCAAAAGTCAGAAACCCTTTGGAGACGCTGATATACCAGAAGGTGTCGAGATATGGCATTGGCAGAGCAAAGGGGAATATGTTTCTATTGAAGAGGTTGCCATACGTGCGGCAAAAGAGGGTATCACCTCTATCATGATCGAAGGTGGCAGAGGTATAATCACAGCAGCACTTGAGGATGGAGTAGTGGACAGAATTCACACAGTTATTGCACCCTCAATACTCGGCGAAGGAATATCTGCTGTGGGCGACCTGAGAAGAAAGAGCATCTCAGATGCACTCAAATTTGATTTTGTAGATGTTAAGAAGATAGGCAGAGATGTACTCCTTACATCTGAGCCAATGGAAAGGGAATGAGATGAGAACCAGCGACAAGAAGCACTGGGAGGATTTCTGGAAGACCAAGGATCTGAAAGATATTTATCCTGTTGGAGACAGGGTCATCAGGGGAATCGAAAAAAATACCGATATCAAGGGGAAACGTATCCTTGAAGTAGGCGCAGGCACAGGAAGAGATTCCTATCAGTTGGCAGAGCGGGGTGCAGAGGTTTTTGTGCTCGATTATGCCGAAAGTGCACTTGCCCTTTACAAGATGCAGAATAAGGACAAAAAGGAGATCACATATCCCATATGCGGCGATGCTTTCAATCTCCCGATTGCCGATAACTCCGTTGACATAGTATTTCATCAGGGTCTTCTGGAACATTTCAGAGAGCCATTGGGAATAATCGAGGAAAACTTCAGAATACTCAAGCCCGGTGGCATTGTCGTTGTAGATGTCCCACAGAGATGGCACATATACACCGTAATAAAACACTTTTTAATCGCTGTGAACAAGTGGTTTGCAGGCTGGGAAACAGAGTTTTCCATCCGTCAGGTCGAGAAGATTCTCCGTGATCACGGTTTTGAGGTAGTTGATTTCTATGGTGAATGGATGTATCCATCCCTTTTCTACAGGATAGTCAGGGAGATATTCTGGAAGATAAAAATCAAGCTCCCCCTTTATCCCCCAAAAATTCCGGGACTTTACAACATAAGAAGGTGGTTCCACTACAATCTTCCAAAGATAAGGCTTTTTGCCAACACTACACTGTCAATAGGCGTTATTGGCAGAAAACCAGAGAAAAAGTGACTTTAAGGACTTGAAATCCTTCGGGATTTCGATATTATATAAGTGTGAAAACAATGTTAAAAACGATCCTTGCGATCTTAACAATAACTACATTTTTCGCCTGCAGTGAGGGCGGAGCAGATTCTGTGAATGACCTGTATGAGGATTTACCTGTACAGGAGATGGATTCTGCATCCATATCCTTCAGCTTTCAAGGCTCAAAGGATGCAATACTCAAGGCGAAGACCCTCTATAAGTACTCGGACAAAAGATTGACAAAGGGCAAAGGAATCCGTGTGGACTTTGCAGGAGATACAGAAGAGGACTCGGGATTTCTCCTTGCTGACTCAGGGCTCGTTGAAGAACAGAGATCATTGATACATGTTTTCGGAAATGTTCGAGTCAATACGAACTCAGGCAGCAGCCTCAATACAAAAAGTCTGACTTGGAACACAAAGGCCAATACCATTTATACCGATGAATATGTTGTGATTCACAAGGAAGGCGAAAGGATAGAGGGAAAAGGACTTGAGACGGATGTAGGCTTCAATAAGGTGATTATCAAAAATGAGGTGGAAGCAGACCTGAAAGGTGGCATGCTCGAATGAGCTCAATACTGAGGACAGACAGCCTGGTCAAGCTATACGGAAAGAAAAGAGCTGTAAACGGCATATCCATTGAGGTAACTCAAGGGGAGGTTGTTGGTCTGCTCGGCCCCAACGGAGCAGGTAAAACAACCACTTTCTACATGATGGTCGGACTGCTCAAACCCAATGAAGGGCATGTTCTGTTCGATAAACGCGATATAACCAAGATGCCCATGTTCAAAAGAGCGCAACTGGGCATAGGATATCTGCCACAGGAGTCAAGCGTATTCAGAAAGCTGACAGTAAGGGAAAATATCGAGGCAATACTTGAGTTCCAGCCGCTGTCGAAAAAGGAGAGACAGCATAAGCTCGAATCCCTGCTTGAAGAATTGAAGGTTTCCCACCTTGCCGACCAGAAGGCCTATACCCTTTCCGGCGGCGAAAGAAGGAGAGTGGAGATAACACGAGCACTCGTTACAGAGCCTAAGTTCCTCCTTCTGGACGAACCCTTTGCAGGAATTGATCCGATTGTAGTCAACGACATACAGAACATCATTGTCGAGTTGAAAGAGCGCGGTCTTGGCATACTGATAACAGATCACAATGTGAGTGAAGTTCTGTCGATAGTAGACAGGGCTTATATAGTATTTGAAGGAAATGTACTGATATCAGGCACATCAGAACATCTCCTCGAAAGTAAGAAGGCAAGACAGATATACCTCGGCGAGAAATTTCAGATGTCAACAGTGGGACGTGAACTGTGATTTCTCGGCGAGAAATGTCTGAATTCAGAAATGGGTTGAGAGCTGTGATTTAACAGCGTGAAGTAGCTGCAATAGATAAGATGTTATATTTTTAATGAGTGCAGGTCTTATGTAACATTACATCTGTCCAGTGCTCAGAACATTTTGATGTAGATTTTTTTCAGGGGCAAAAAGCTGCAAGATATTGGTGCTGTAAAAAAACAGCATAAGAAAGGTACGATGAAACTACGCTTAGAACACAAACTCGCGCTAAAACAGATTCTCACTCCGCAGCTTGTTCAGACTATGGAGCTTATTCAGCTTCCGATTCTTGAGCTTTCTCAGAAACTGAAACAGGAAATAACAGAAAATCCCATGCTCGATATTGTTCAGGAAGAACCTGTAAAAGAGAATACCCGAGAAGATGATACCTCCCCAATGGAGCTTGCAGAGTATAAGAAACTCCTCAAGGGTCTCAGGCAGATGGATACAAATCTCTATCAGCCGGGATACGATGGCGACGATGAGGATGAGATGTCTCCGATAGAGCGTGTAGCCTACGAAAGATCCCTATATGACATTCTGATAAAACAGCTCTCACTGAACGAAATGGATCCGAGAATCCGCGAATTGGGAGAATACATCATAGGAAATCTTTCCGATGACGGGATGTTGCATGTGCAGCTTGATGAGTTGCGAGATTCTGCGGAGAATCAAGGTGTTATAGCCGCTCCCACACTTGAGGAAATGGAAGAAGCACTTTCCGAAGTTCAGAAACTCGAGCCCGTTGGCGTCGGAGCACGTGATCTGAGAGAGTGTTACATGATTCAGCTTGAGAACTGCACAGATTTCGATGCCCTGGCCTATGAGATAGTAATGGATCACTTCAACATCCTCGGAAAGAAAAATCTTCCGGAGATGCAGAAGATCTTCGATGAGCCGATCGAACGAATAAAGGATGCACTGTATGTCATCTACCAGCTCAAAGCAACACCTGTACCGACAAACGAGGATAATTTCGATATCTCTGTTGAGCCCGATATAGAGATTCGTAAGATAGACGATACCTGGCAGGTGATATATAATAGTTTTGACATACCACATCTTGGTCTGAACAGGCACTATATGGAGCTCTTGAAGAAATCCGGCGAAATGAACGATGAAATCAAAGATTTTCTTAAGAAGAAGCTCGACAGTGCAAAGTGGTGGATAGATGCCCTTGAGCTCAGACAGCAAAACATGGTCAATACAATGAATGCAATCATCGAAAACCAGATTGACTTCTTCGAACATGGACCGGACTTCATAAAGCCGATGAAGATGGAGGATGTTGCAAATGACATAGGCGTTCATCCTGCAACAATTTCCAGGATAGCCAAGGATAAATTCGTACAGACACCCCATGGGATTTTCCCCCTCAAATACTTCTTCACCCGTGGGCTTTCAACGGATGATGGCGAGGATATGTCCACCAGGGTAATCAAACAGAAAATCGGACAATACATTGAAAAGGAAAACAAGGCAAAACCTTTGTCAGATCAGAATATTGCGGATATTTTAACTGCCGATGGTATCAATATTGCCAGACGAACCGTGGCAAAATACAGAGAGCAGCTGGGACTTCCCTCTGCAAGAATGAGAAAGATGAAATGAAACCAGAATGGTTCAAAAGAAAGATCTCTGCCACAGCAGAGGGTAAAAAGGTAAGGGAGATACTCAGAGAGCTTGAGCTCTCAACAGTATGCGAGGAAGCAAAGTGTCCAAATCGCAATCAATGCTACGGCGATGGACATTCCACATTTCTTATCATGGGCAAGAATTGCTCAAGAAATTGCCGATTCTGTGCTGTGACAACCAGAGAACCCGAATCACTTGATCCCAATGAACCAATAAAGGTTGCCCGAGCTGTCAGGGCATTAAAACTGGACTACGTTGTTGTTACCTCCGTTACCCGTGATGACCTTGAAGACGGCGGATCAAGACACTTTGCCGAAACAATAAGCAAGATAAAAGAGCTTAATCCATCAACGCTTGTAGAGATACTGACCCCTGATTTCAAAGGTAACAGAGGGGCAATAGATCGAGTGATAGAAAAACAACCCGTTGTATTTAATCACAATGTTGAGACAATTGCACGACTATATAGTGAAGTAAGACCCATGGCGGACTACAGGCAAAGCCTTGCTGTGCTCCGCTATGTTTCGGATCAGTATGACATACCGGTCAAGTCCGGCTTCATGGTCGGTCTTGGCGAAAAAAAGGAGGAGGTTTTTGACCTGCTTTCAGACCTGAGAGATGCAGGGGTTACTCTATTGACAATTGGTCAATATCTTCAGCCTTCCCCTAAGCACTATCCGGTCTCAGAATACATCGAACCCGAACTGTTCGATGTATACGCCGAAAAAGCCCTGAAGATGGGCTTTGCAGGGGTTAGATCAGGCCCACTGGTAAGAAGCTCTTACCAGGCGGACAGCCTCTTTTATGCCCTGCAAGAAAAAACAAAAGGAGAAAGGAAAGCCCGTGAACCTCAGAATTGCAGCACGTCATTTTGACCTGTCAGAAAACCTGAAAGACCACGCAGAAAAGACAATCATACCACTAAGAAGATTCTTCGACAAGGTCATAGACGCAGACCTTGTATTAATCTCAGAGAAGAATCGCCAGACAGCAGAACTCACATTCCATGTCAAAGGCGGTGCGGTAACTGCCAAAACGCAGACAGAGGACATGTACGGCTCGATTGATCAGGTCGCCGATAAGGTGGAGAGACAGCTCAAGAAAAGACATGATCTGACCCATAACCACAAAGGTCCGGATCACATGACACGGGAAGAACTTCTTCATAAAGAAGAAGAAGAAGACTACTGAGAAATATCTTGAACCATACTATTAAGGTCAATGAACTCATCCGCAGTTCAAGACGGGAATTGGGACTTATTCTCGTAGCTGGTGAAAAAGGGGCGGACAAGGAGATAACCACATATGAACTTCAGCGCCCCGGTCTGGCAATAGCAGGCTACACAGAGCATTTCGCAGAGCGCAGAATACAGATCATCGGGCAATATGAAATGCATTTCATTGAATCGCTGCCCAAGGATGTCTGTATTGAGAGATTCAAGAAGCTACTTAAGTTCCCAATTCCCTGTCTGATCTTCTCAAAAAATCTGACACCGCCTGAAGGTATTCTCAGCCTTGCAGACGAGTATGGTGTTCCGATACTGACAACAAAAAGAGGCACTTACGAGCTTCAGACAGACCTGGGGGATTTCCTTCAGGACTACTTTGCACCACAGGCGGTGTTCCACGGCTCTGTGGTGGACGTGTATGGCGTTGGTCTGCTCTTCCGTGGCAAAAGCGGAATCGGTAAGAGCGAATGTGCTTTAGACCTCGTGGCAAGGGGGCACAGACTAGTCGCAGATGACTATGTCGTTGTGAAGAAAAAGGGTGATATGCTCCTGGCCTCATCCAAGGACAATATGGGGCATTTCATGGAGATTCGGGGCATCGGCATTATTGATGTTGAGAAGCTCTATGGCATACATGCCATCAGGGTTCAGAAGAGAATAGAGCTTATCGTACAGCTTGTTCCCTGGAATCAGATGGAGGACTACGAAAGGCTGGGCATGGATATGAAATACACGGATATGCTTGGGATAAGGGTTCCAGAGGTTATACTACCCATATCCCCGGGAAAGAATATCTCCACCCTTTCGGAGGTCATTGCCATGAACTTCATGCTGAAGGTCTACGGCGAGAATCCAGCCAAGACCTTCCTCGACAGAATTCAGGAAGGCATGGAAAGAAAGAAAAAGACCATGCAATACCGCGATAAGGAATGAGAAAAGGTGATGTCCCGCATATGGAGGATATAAAGAAGCAAATCGACAGTCTGAAGGAGAAGATCAGGCATCACAATTACCTCTATTATGTTGAGAGTTCTCCTGAAATCTCGGACGAGCAATATGATGCTCTCTTCGATAGGCTGCAAAAGCTTGAGGAAGAGAATCCACAGTATATCACATCTGACTCCCCCACACAGCGAGTCGGCGCTAAGCCAAAGGATGGATTCACAACCTTTGAGCATCGGGTTCCAATGCTCTCGCTCGGTAAGATCAATACCGAGGAAGGCTTCACCTCCTGGCACGCCAGGATTACAGGTCTTTTGGAGAAACAGGATATCGATGCGAAGAGATTGTCCTATTATTCCGAGGTCAAGCTTGACGGTCTTGCTTTGGAGGTCATTTACGAGAATGGCAGCCTCAGCCGCGCATTAACCCGTGGCAATGGAGTTGTTGGAGAGGATGTGACCGCCAATGTCAGAACAATTAAATCCATACCCCTCCGCCTCCACTCTGATAATCCCCCTGAGCTAATCGAGATAAGGGGGGAGGTTATCTTCCGCACCTACGATTTCAACAGAATGAACCAGAAGCGATCGGATAGAGGTGAAGAACCCTTTGCAAATGCCAGAAATGCAGCTGCCGGAGCCCTGAGACAGCTCGATCCCTCCATAACAGCCGAGCGACCTCTATCTGCCTTTTTCTACGATATTGGAACATATTCTGGTGAATCCCTGAGGACACATGAAGAACAGCTCAACATAATCAAAGAACTGGGATTGCCGATAGTACCGGAGAACAAGCCTACCCCAGTTATCAAGGATGTTATTGATTTTTACAGCGACATCAGCGAACGCAGAGATTCACTTGAATACGAAATTGACGGTGTAGTAGTAAAGGTGGATGAGCTTGAGCTGCACTCAGTCCTCGGTGAAGTATCCCGCAGCCCCAGATGGGCAATAGCCTGGAAATTCCCTTCACAGAGTGCGCTCACAAGACTCAATAATGTGCTCTGGAACGTAGGCAGAACAGGGGCAGTAACGCCGGTTGCCCTTCTCGAACCTGTGGAGATAGGTGGGGTAACAGTAAAAAGAGCCAGCCTGCACAATGAAGACTTCATAGAGGAAAAGGATATAAGAATTGGCGATACCCTCTCGGTGAAAAGAGCAGGGGATGTCATACCCTATGTGGTAGAAACACATCAGGATATGCGAAGCGGCAAAGAGCAGATTATCATACCCCCTTCCCACTGCCCTTCATGCGAAACAGAGTTGATAAAAAATCAGGACGATGCCTTCAGAAGATGCCCGAATCGTAGCGGTTGCCCGGCCCAGATAAAGGAGTCAATCACCCACTTTGTTTCAAAATCAGCGATGGATATAGATGGTCTTGGCGAAAAACAGGTTGAACAGTTCCTCGAAAATGGTCTTATCGAAAAGGCCTCAGATCTATACAGTCTCACAAAAGAGGATCTGATGCCCCTGGAAAGAATGGGCGAGAAATCAGCAGAAAACATCTTAACTTCCATTGACAGAAGCAAAAATCGTTCACTGGATCGTGTAATCAACGCCATCGGAATTCCTGGTATTGGGGAGCAGAACGCATATATCCTCGCCACAACCTTCGGCGATATCGACTCATTAATCGAAGCAGATGAAGAATCACTTGTGAATATTGACTCAATTGGACCGATTCTGGCGGAAAATATAGTTGCCTTTTTCAAAACCGAAGAGAATCTAAAGATGATCAATGAACTCAGAGCCTATGGAATAGATCCTCAAATCGAGATCAAAGATTCTGAACACCTCCCCCTTTCCGGGATGAAAATAGTCGTCACAGGTACTCTAAGTCATTTTAACAGGGACGAGATAAAGCGTAGAATAAAAGAACTTGGCGGAGAAGCGACCTCATCAGTCAGCTCCAAAACAGACTTTGTTCTCGCAGGGGAAAGTCCTGGTTCGAAGATAAAAAAGGCAGAGGAAAAGGGAGTTAAGATTATTTCGGAGGATGAGTTTCTTAAGATGATCTCCTGATAACCGTTATCATATCAGATACATACATCGGTTTTCTCTAAAGGTGAAGAAAATTTTGCCGAAAAGTGACTTGGGTTATCATTTACCTGTAGGGGCAGATACAGACAGGTCAATCCCTTGACAATGCTCGATAATGTTATACCATTGATATGAAGTACAATAATAAATAATGGAGGAAAGATGGCCAGAAAGCGTGTAGGCATACTCACTTCAGGCGGGGATTGCCCTGGATTAAATGCCGTGATACGAGGTATTGCCAAACCAGCCCTTGCGGACTTTGATCTTGAGGTGATAGGAATTGAGGACGGATTCGAGGGTATGGTAGAGGGCAAGATGAAAGTCCTGGATGACAGCTCAGTTTCGGGAATAATCAATGTAGGGGGCACTATTCTCGGAACATCCAACAGGGCAGACCCATTCCACTATCCAATAGACAAGCCAAATGGCGGAGTGGAGATTATTGACGCTTCCAAACAGGTGCTATATCACTATCAACAGTGGAAGCTCGACTGTGTGATAGCCCTCGGCGGAGATGGCACAATGCATATCTCCAATAAACTTGCAGACATGGGCATGAGCATGATAGGCGTTCCAAAGACCATTGACAATGACCTCGACGGCACAGACGTCACCTTTGGATTCGACAGCGCAAGAGCAATTGCCACCGAGGCCATCGACAGACTCCACACCACTGCTTCATCCCATCACAGAGTTATGGTATGTGAGGTAATGGGTCGTTATGCAGGCTGGATAGCCCTTGAATCGGGTATAGCAGGTGGCGGCGATATCATACTGTTACCCGAGCTGCCCTTTGTCTGGGAGGCTGTCTATGACAAGGTCATAAGACGAAGCAAGAAGGGGAAACGTTTCTCTATAATCGTAGTATCCGAAGGTGCCCATGCCAAGGATGAACAGATGGTAATCAAGGAAATGGATGAGTCCCGCACTGACCCTATTCAGCTCGGAGGAGTCGGAAAATATGTCGGTGATATGGTTACAAAGCACACAGGTCTTGAAAGTCGGGTAACAGTCCTCGGTCATCTTCAAAGGGGCGGTGCACCCACGGCAGCAGACAGACTGCTCGCAACACGATACGGTACAAAGGCCGCTGAACTGGCATATGAAGGTACATATGGCAAGATGGTTGCACTTAAGGGCGGATTGATTGTAGACATTCCCATAAAAGACGCCATCAAAGAGCAGAGGGTGGTACAGAAGGATTCCCAGTTGATAAGGAGCGCAAAGCTGGTTGGCACCTGTTTTGGTCAACCTCCCGGAGCCCTTGACTGATACTGAAATTTGAGGAGGTCAATGGCCTCCTTTTTTTCAAAAGTGTGGCAATATACGACTGAGGCATTTTCTATTGCGCCTTATGCTGCGGACTCCTATCTTAGCAGGATGCAGAAGGAAAATCACATACCAATGGGGCTGCTGCTTGCGGGGTTTGCCATGGTCTCCTTTATGATGGTCTTTTTCACCCCATATAAGTTCTTCACAATCTCCGATGCGCTATTCTATCTTGAGAAAGGCATGCTTCCGAATCCAAGGGATGTGGAAAGGGATTGGAGCAGCCTCGATAAGGAACTGCTTACCTTCGCAGAACAGCAGGATAACCCCAGATACTGGCTCGGAATGATTTCCTTTACCGATGAGTTCAAAAATGTTCTGGAATACATTGGCCGTGCCGAGACCCTGGATAGTGCAGAACCCATATATCCATATATAAAGGGTGCTGTATACGCAGGTCTTATCAGAACAGGGCATATCTATTTCTCACCGCCGGCTGCCATAGACAGCGCAAAGACAAGCCTCAAAAGAGCAAAGCGACTTTCCCCTGAAAATGCTGCAATCGACTTTGCCCTCGCTATCACCGAAACAGTTCAGGACACCACTCAAATCACTAACTCATGGCTATATCTTAGAGAAAACGACAGAACACTTGAGCACTATCATATGCCGGAACGAGGACGAAATTACTTTCTCGAAGCTTTGAAAGACAGCTTCTTTACAGGCTATGACAGTGAGATTTCCGGTGCGTCCATAGACCTTTTGAGAGACTCGGGAAACCTGTCTATCGGATCACTGCACTACCTGAAGACAAGACTTCCGGAGAGTTCATTCGATCGACATGTATTGACAGCAAAACTGATTGTTGAATCTCTGGATTCATATTACAATCTCGACAGTCTTTCTCAACTTATGCTGGACCTTGCTGAGCTTGGATTATTGATGCGCAGGGACAACACTGCAAATCTGAAACAACATCTATACGCAACTGCAATTTTCGATATTGCACACGATATTCTTGGGGACATATCCCTACTGCAAAAGGATGCCATCCTTGAGAGAGCATCCTCACATAGTCGTGCCATAGGCGAGCTATGGGGGGAATTCTGGCAAAAGGTTACAATCTCAAGAAACAGCGATCCATTTCTATTCAGGACTAAACCCTCCTTTACGCTACTCTTTGCGCTTCTGCTCATGCTGCCATTTGCAGGTTTTTTCTCGATTTTGCTCATTCCCATTGTCCTCCTGCAAGGCTTCAATACCCAAGAGACCAAGGAAAGCCCTCTGATATGGACTCTCTGGGGTTTCGGACTTCTGATTGCTGTGGGGATTCTCAGCGGTCTTGTCAATCGAATACCGGCATACATAATATCCGTAATCCCTCTCTTCCTTGGAATAGACACTTTCATAACCTGCATAAGAGAGAAACGTGAGGGCTTTGTTCTTTCCACCTACCTTCTGCTTCTGTCACTTTTCGCATTGGCTGTTACCGCATGGGCATATTACCCTATCGCTCTTGCCATACCTCCTCTTGCGATCTTCTTCAGTGTACACAGTGAGGCTGAAAAACACAAAAATCCCAAGGGTCTTGTGGTGAGCAGGCTATTCGTCCATTTTCAGAGACTCTTCATACTCATCGCCTTTCTGGCCCTTGTCCTGATTGCACCAAAACACAGGGAACTTGAGGAGCTCTATCAGACAACTTCTTTCAATGCAGGCTTTCAAGCGACAGGCAGCAGTCTTTGGCAACCGCAGGATCCCTTCGATAGATTCGGAGACCACTTCCCCGGCAAAGCCGACAAAAGATCATCACAACTTAGAGAACTCAACCTGCTTTACACCCCTGATTGACAGATATTCGTCAGATTTCCTGTGACAGGTTTTCGCCATTGGACATATCTGTCACCTGAGAAAAAGCAAGCCTTCTTTTAGATATCTCTCTATTTTTTAATCAGTTAAGAAAATGTAGCCATGCGTTCACAAGAATTGGCACACCAACTGTAAAATAGATGCTGAAAGAGAGGTGTGACCATGAGAAAATTATTATCATTTTTTATTGCAGCCGCCATTTTTGCTCAATCCCTGGAACACGAGAGCCATATCATGTGGGGCCCATGCGATGATGTTGTGAATGCAGGTGGTGAAATATATGCTGCTTCGGGGAGCCACATACTCCATTTTGGCAGCGATATGGCAATGACACATTCAGAAAGGTTGAATCTGAGGATTAAAGACATCGATGTATTGGACGGTGAACCGATTGCACTGACTCGCAATGGCTTGGTCTTCGGAGATGAAGAACTTTTCAGAGTCTCAGGTCGGGTCTCATCAATAGCCACAGCAGGTGGTAACATCTTCACTTCAACCGATGAAGGGCTTTACCTCTACAGCAGTGACAGCCTGATTCTGATAGCTCCAGGTTCATATTCTGCCCTTGCCGGCTATGGAGAGCAGGTATTCTGCTTCGGAGAGAGGCTTGAGCTGAGAGATGCATCTGGAACCCTTTTGGATGATATAGAATGCGGTGATATGGTAAGCGATATAGCCACAAGTGATGGCTGGGTTATTGCAGTTCGGGACTGGATGAATGCCGAACTATTCTCCATATCCGGTTCAACCATTTCCCATATCTTAACCATTTCTCCCGGCAATATAGTAACTAACTGCGCAATCTCGTCAGATAGATTGGCTCTTACGAGCATGAATGGGGATATCTGGAAATACAATCTGTCGGAACTTTCTGGGGAGAGTATTGAGCCTTATGAACATATACATCGTAATATTTTCTTTGGCAAAGCTGTATGGAGGGAAGATGAGCTTTTGATTGCATCTCTGTATGATGGACTTTATCGCTTTGGAAGCACAGAGGAGAACTTCATAACCCCATCGGGTGCAGCCTCTGATTTTGAGAGCTACAGAGGAAATACATATTGTGCATTCGGCCCCGGTGGTCTGGTAGCCCTTAACAGAGCAGGCGAGATACTCTCTATTGTGGACGGTGACTATATCAGCTCAGTCGAGAGGCTTGACGATATTCTCTATGCAGTTGAGGAATCTGAGGGAATTCTGGTCTTTGATCTTTCGGAAAGCTCTGAGCCTGAGCTTAGCTATACTCTGGAACTGACAGGAAGAACCAATTCACTTGAGCTTGTGGAAGCCCTATCAGGGACCAACTATCTTTACTCCATAAACTTCATGAACGAGCTGACTGTCATCAATCTCGAGAATCCGGAAATCCCTGCTGTAGTATGGACTGCCGATATACTCAGACCATCGCCGACTTCCCTGGATCAGGTTTGGGATCTATTGGCGATCACAACCCTTTACTCTGTGGAATTCTACGATAATCTGTTCTTCCCTGAATCCCCAAGGTGGATGAACAGAATTGAAAGCGATATTGAAATAACAGATATTGCATCCCTTGAAGACATTGTAGCCCTTGCAACTGAAGATGCTGTAGATGTTTATAGACTTGGGTATACTGTTCCTTTTGCAACATATCTGTCAACCATACATGAGATTGCTGAGGGTATTGAAATCAGCGACAACTGCCTTCTGATCATGTCCGACTGGGGTATATCCCTCTATGACATCACTGTGCCGGAGATACCAATATATCTGACAACCCTTGATATCCCTGCAAAGAAGGCTATGATAACCGATGATATGCTCATCACGGGAAGTTTCTACGATGGCGTTGATATCTCAAGCTGGAACAACAACCCGCAGTTCACACTGCAACCAGGCTGGAATCTTGTGGGATTACCCTTTGGGGTCGATGGTCTACCCCATTCCAGTGTTGGCATATTCTCTTTCTCAGATAGGGAATATGAGCTGATTGAAGAGGTTGAACCAAACACAGGATATTTCTGGTTCGCAGAAAGTCCATATCAGGTTGAGCTTACGGGAGCCTTCAGGGATACATTCGAGCTGGACTTCGAGGCTGGCTGGAATATCACTACATTGCCCGCAAAAAGCGTGGAAGCTTCAATAATACCATCGGTTGGTCCAATTTACGGCTTCAACACAGAGGCTGGAGTTTATAGGGAAGAGACAACACTCAGAGCAGGCAAGGCATTTTGGATACTTATGGAAAGAGCCATGTCTATAAGAATTTGTGGGAATGCTGTGACTATATTATCTACTGGCAAGTATGCTGAAAATCCGGGAACTCCCCCACCACCGCCTTCCTTGGAAAGTGCAAGACCAAGAAGTGTGGAAATGCTGCCAGTCTATCCAAATCCCTTCAACTCATCCACCTGCCTTACTCTGGAAACGACTGAAAAGGAAAATGTAGTTGTCGAGATGTATGCTGTGGATGGAAGAAAAACCGGCACATACTTCGAAGGTGATCTTCCGGCAGGCACCAATCGCATTCGAATCCATGACGGAGGCGATCTTTCAAGCGGTGTCTATCTTCTCCGAGCACATATAGGTGACAGAACAATTACACGCAAGATAATCTTAACAAAATAATCTCATTGGCGCTCCTTGGGAACCCGTGCCTCTTATGCACGGGTTTCTTTTTTTGGGAGTTTTTGTTCGGTGCATCTTTTTCTTATTATCCTGTCATTATCCATTCTGCATAGGCTGCTTAGGATAATCCAACCTTGACATTTGGCTTCTGCTTGCCCATCTATATAATCAAAGGCAAGCGAATGAGAATATGTGGTCATAATTGATCTCATATGAGAATGTTCCGGGATATGCACTCTGTGGACATTTGGTTAAAATCAAGAAAAGAGTTAAATGGATACGAAATACTTTTCTTCGCTGGAGGAGTGGCGGAAATGGCTTAAGAAGAATCACAACAGATCTGACGGTATTTGGTTTCTTTACTATAAGGGAGATAAAGCACCCTCTGTTCACTATGAGGATTCTGTTCTTGAGGCCTTATGCTGGGGATGGATTGACAGCATTATCAAGCGCTTGGACGATGATAGATATGTTCGGAAATTTACTCCTCGCAAAAAGAGTAGCAATTGGTCTGAGAAGAACAAAAAGAGGGTTTCCAGACTTATCTCCGAGGGGCGAATGAAAGCACCTGGTATGTCACTTGTGGAGGAAGCAAAGGCAAATGGAGAGTGGTTCAAAAAGCAGCTGCTGGAGCTTCCCTTTGAATTGGAGGAACTACTCGGGACGTGTGAGGTGGCAAAGAAGAACTATGATGAGCTGCCACCTTCGCATAAAAAGAGATATAATGGCTGGATAGGTTCTGCAAAACGGGATTTAACCCGCAGGAAAAGGGCTGCCGAGGCTTTTGATATGCTCAAAAGGGGCGAAAGATTGGGGATGAAGTGATAGTGAATCCACTTCATCATGGTCGAAGTCAATAGAAGATTGATGTCTCTTTTGTAGATAAATCTGCCTTGGGTAGGACACTTGCGCGGCTCAGAAACTTCGAGGCGTGACTCTATGAATTGTCTTTGGAAGGGTTCTGGCTGTGGAGAGAACACTCGCTCCATCCATTTTTTGAAGGAACGACTCAGTTGTGAAAAGATTCGACCGGAAAAAAAAGAGCAGCCATTCTCACACTGCCCATGGGCACCCTTGGTTCGATGGCTACACTCTAATCTGAGTTATACAGGATAATCTTTTTATGAAGACTGAGCGCGCTACCGGCGTGCCACCCTCGTGCCACTCTTGTTTCGAAAGAAGCTCGAATTTTATGTAATTCTCTTTCAGAAGAATTGGGCTTTCCGTGGAGCCACTCGCGCCATCTTGCCTTAAGAACAATTCTTATTGGGATGATTTTTTTTTACAGAACTGGGACTTCGGTGAAGCCCACTCAAGCGACACTTTGTTTCGAAAGAAGCTCGAATTTTATGTGATTCTCTTTCAGAAGAATTGGACTTTCCGTGGAGCCACTCGCGCCATCTTGCCTTAAGAACAATTCTTATTGGGATGATTTTTTTTACAGAACTGGGACTTCGGTGAAGCCCACTCAAGCGACACTTTGTTTCGAAAGAAGCTCGAATTTTATGTGATTCTCTTTCAGAAAAACTGGGACTCCTGTGGAGCCACCCGCGCCACCCATGCTCCGGAGGAGGGATTCGAACCCCCAACCTAGTGGTTAACAGCCACCCGCTCTACCGTTGAGCCACTCCGGAGTATTGGTAAGTATTGACCTTTTTAGGTCTCGGCGGAATAATATATGGGATTTATGGGGGGTGTCAATGGGAAAATTGGGGCTTTGAGGATATTATTGAGTTAAGAATGGCCTTGAATTGTATTCAATAATTATAAGGTGACGCTTGCTATGAATAATTTTCTATGCATGGAGATTTTAACTCATAGTCATGGGGAATGTTTCCGATGATAGAGAATGTAACTTCAAGCTCTGCTTGAAAATATTTTATTTATAATAATACTACTACACTTTGAGAAGGTACGATATGAAGATTTTGGGTATCGGTGACCTTGCGGTTTCTAATGCTCCGGGTGAGGTTTTGAAGACCTATGCGCTTGGAAGTTGCGTGGCTTTGATTCTCTATGATAAGAAGAAAAAAATTGCTGGTATGGTGCACATTGCCCTTCCTACTTCGAGGGTTAATCAGCAGAAGGGTCGTGAAAAGCCTGGACACTTTGCTGATACCGGTGTTGAAGTATTATTCGGGGAGATGAGGCGGCTTGGTTCCAGGCCTCCTTTTCGCGATGTTGAGATCAAGATGGCAGGTGGTGCTAATGTTCTGCACATCAAGGATACATTCAAGATTGGGAAGCGGAATGTTCTGGAGATAAAGAAGCAGCTCTGGAAACTTAGTTTATTGCCTGGTCCTTCGGATGTAGGAGGTAATATATCCCGAACTGTCAGCATAGATGTGGATACCGGGGTTGTTACACTTTCATCGCCTGTTAAGGGCAAATGGAATATTTAGGGAGTTAACATGGAAGAGAGATACAACAGAATACTTGACAGGATCAGGGAAGTACCTCCGCTTTCTCAAAGTGCCTTGAGGCTGATCGATCTGATGAACGATGAGAACCATACCCTTGCTGATGTTCTTTCGATTGTGGAGAACGACTCCCTTTTGACTGCTAATGTTTTAAAAACTGTGAACTCTGCTGCCTTCGGTCTTGTCTCTGAGATTACTTCAATTTCACGAGCTGTGGCATACCTTGGGGATAAGACTGTTGTTGGCATGGCTATAGGGGCTTGCGCTTCCAAGATTTATGACTGCGAGTTGCAGGGATATTCAACTGAGCGTGGACAACTTTGGAAATATAGTCTGAAGACTGCGATTGCCTCCAGGATGCTGGCTGAGTATTCGAAAGGGAAAGTACAGCGTGATCTTGCATATACGGCCGGAATACTTCATGATATAGGCAAGTCTATACTTTCGGAATTTATTGGAGAATATAGAGACAGGGTGATCGAAATACTCAATGAGCAGGAGAAGGCTGACTTCCAGATTGCAGAAGAAGAGATTCTCGGGATCAATCACTGCAAAGTGGGATATGAGCTTGCGAAAAGTTGGGGATTACCCACTCCTCTATGTCAGGCAATCTTGCACTATCATCATCCGGAGAGGGCTCCAGAGGAATATCGTAATCTTGTTTACATTGTTCATCTTGGCAGCGTGCTTTCGATGATGACCGGAAGCGGAACAAGGCTGGATAGTCTGCAATATCCTCTGGCAACAGACTATGAAGAATATATTGATTTAACTGAGGGCCAGCTTGAAGGTCTTTTGGTTGATGTTGAGGATGAGTTCGAAAAGGTCTCCAACTCAATGCAGATCTAAAGATTTTATTTTGGGGGACACATTGACAAAAGATGTGTCCCTTCCTACCTTTATCCCCATACAGAAAAAAAGCAGGGGGAGAAATGCACAGATATTTATTTTTATGGCTCTCGTTGGCTTTGCTTGGCGGAGAGGGTTTTGTGGGTATTGGTCATGAGGAGCCATCGGATCCGGCAGGTATCAAAGTTACGCGAATTGTAGATGATTCACCCGCTGATATAGCAGGACTGCTGGTTGGCGATATTGTTACAGAGATTGATGGCAGTCCTGTAAAAGGACGTGAGGGACTCTCGCAACTCCTTGAGGAGCGTAATCCGGGGGACTTGCTCAAACTAAGTGTTCGAAGATGCGAGAGCGAGATAACACTGCGTTTGATACTTGGCAACAGACAGGACTATATTGGGAATATGCGGAAAGGAGGCAGGGAGAGCTTCCCCACTGATGCTTCTGAACTATACCCTGGCTGGGATGGTAACGAGATATCGCAGCTAATCTTAGAGACTATTGAGGCAAAAAAAATGAATACAGGCTATAAGCTTCTGAGCGATGCTTTTAAAGCTGAGCTCGAAAGTTATCGAGGTCACTACACTCTTGACTGTATTGCCCTTGGCCTTATCGAGCCTGCATCTGTTTATTCGTCCTATGATCGGGTTAGAGAATTACTGTCATTTGACAGAGGTGGATTTGATGATTTAGCTGGGGGAATATCAGCTGTGCTCGATTGTGGTGATACATCCCGTTTTGATCAGCGCAGGGCTGCTGCAAAAGTCCCTTTTACAGGGAGTGGCCTCGGGACACTTCAAAATATAGTTATAGATGCTAACAAAGGTTATGCCGATTTTCTTTCACCATTATCCCAGGATGAGATTGATAATATTGAAGATGCAGCCCCATTTCTTATGGACATCTTCTCAAAAACAGTCTACATAAGTGATGATCCAGACGAAGAACTTGTCGAAGCATACGAAAACATGTTGGAATCATCCAAAAAGCTGGATTTCGGACTGCTGTTTGATGCAGGTCAACTGCTCAGTTCACTTATGAATTCAGCATTCTTAGACAGCCTTCGAGATTTTAATTCTGAGTCTTTATCGGATAATGACATGCTTGTTGACAGCATTATCAAGGTTGGCGAATATGTCGACAGCACAGATAACCTGGTGGATATTATGGGAAGGTTGGTCATTACGGGAACAGGATCAGGATTCTATAGTGAGGAGGCCGCCATCTGGATAGACCTGGGCGGAGACGATACTTATCTAGGTTTCGGGGGCGGTACACCGCATACTATATTTGATAATTATCACCATAATTTTCAGCAGGGACGTGTGGGTGTTCACATCGACCTTGGAGGAAATGATAGATATATCCGCAATACTATAGGAGCGCTTGGCAGCGGATATTGTGGGCTGGGAATACTCATTGATGCAGAAGGGGATGACCAGTATTCGGGCAACCGTCTTTCCATGGGGGCCGGGTATTTTGGTGCTGGCTACCTTGTCGACCTTGCTGGGAACGATGTCTATTCTGGGCAGGAACAGGTGATGGGATTCGGACTTTTTGGCAGTGGAATGCTCTTTGACAGTGCAGGAAATGACCTATATCATGCAGCAAGATATGCACAGGGCGTGGGTGTGACAAAAGGTCTGGGTCTCCTTTCAGATATTAACGGGAATGATAAATATATTGCTGCATTTAAGATCCCCAACGGCTACGGAAACGAGAATACATGGAGCGGCTGGAGTCAGGGGGTCGGCCTGGGTTTCAGATCCTTTTCTGCAGGTGGTATAGGCATATTATCCGATAGAAACGGCGATGACTATTACGAAGCAGGCAATTTCTCCCAAGCCTGCGGCTATTTCTTTGGATTCGGCATCTTTGACGATATGGGGGGAGATGACAGAGTCATCGGCAATAGATATGTACAGGGTGCTGGTGCTCATCAGGCAATATCTCTGTTCAGAGATCGAAAGGGCAATGACAGCTATCTCGGCAGAGAAGCCATGAATCAGGGGGGAGCCTGGGATATTCAGAGCTCTTTCTTTATTGACGAAGCGGGAAATGACAGCTATGTGGGTCAAAGCTATGCACAGGGTGGAACAGCTCAGACAGCCTTTGCATTCTTTCTCGATGGAGACGGCAAAGACAGTTATCGTTCAGGCAGCATCTCCAACGGCGAAGGCGGTGGATTGACCTATCATCCCAACTATGAGGCGAGAAATCTCACGATTTCCATTGACCTTGGCGGAGATAATGACGAATATGAAATGAGAAAGAACAACAGCTTCATAGCTGTAGACGATGATGGCAAGGAGGAAACAGGTGATGGAATTTTCCGCGATGAATAGAAATGTAATGCTCATAGTCATAGTCTTTTTGATGGTGTTAACCGCCACGGGTCTGGAGAAAAAAAAGCTAATGGATGTCGAGGTTTCAGGTCGCTATTTAACTGAAGGAGACATAGGCGGTGGTTTACGGTTTCGTTTTAATCTGCCGGAGGGCCTTTTCCTTTCCTTCAGTGTCAGCGGAGGTCAGATTCTTGATGATATGAATAACTGGGCATACATTGACGATGATGAGCTTGACCTGCCTATTGACCAATACTTTTTCTTCGATTCGGATATATCTGAAGGCTCACTGGGAGGATACATTGGCTATCAATTTCTTGAAGACAAAAAAGTAAGCCCATTTATCATGGCAGGTTTAGGCGGTTGGTTTGCAAACTTCCAGGTTTTCAGAGCAGAGACTGTGACAGTCCCGGACGGAGAAGGCTACAGGGACATAGTATCCAAAGTCGATAAGAAGATCGCTACAGAATTTGCAGGGATTGTACCCCTCCGTCTTGGGGCAGATATTCGATTGCTCGATTGGCTCTATGTATGTCCACAGGTGGGATATGACATACCAATGGATGAACTGAACATATATGCTCAGCCCTTTGATTCTACAAGAATAGAAAACCCCATCGATCTCAACGAAAAAAGGGGAAAGCTGCTCTTTGGTCTTTCGATAAAGATACCGATATACATAGAGATGTACTAAATTCTCCTTGTTTGCTTCCGATCTTTTATTGATATTTGGTTTACATCTGAAACACATAATTTCAATTCTATCGAAAGGGGCAAAATGAAAAAGGGATTCGTCCTTATTCTCCTGTTTTGCATGGGATCAATGCTCGGAGCAGGGAGTAAGAAGCTGATGACAGCCGAACTTGGTGGCTACTATGGTTTCGGGGAGGATGGAAGCGCAGACTTTAGAATCGGTGCAAGGTTCAATCTTTACAAAGGTTTCATTGCAGGTGCATCATGGCAGGCGGGAGCCATGTATCACGATGTCGATGGACTTGGCGTTACCGATGAGATCGGATACTACTGGCCAAATATTGATGCTCTTAACTCAAATGCCTATGATTTCTACCTCGGTTATGAGCTAATGCCAGATGAGAAGTATAATCCATTTTTTATGGTCGGTATTGGCTATTGGAAATGGGGACTGGAAGCAAGCGACGGTGCTGCCACTGCAGATTTCGAGTCTGCGGAGCAGGGTATGAAGATACCTGTTATTGCAGGTATTGACATTGAGCTAAACAGCTGGCTCAGCGTAACCCCTTACTTCAAGTATGTGTCATATAGCGATGACATGGAGATCCTGATAGATTACTATGACAATGAGGGATATTATATTGGGTCGGACATCGAGGATGTTGCCGACTGGCGTGGAGCATTTGGTCTTGGTGTGAACCTTTCATTCCCTATCTACATAAAGACATATGACGACGATGACGGCGACGGGGTCTGGAATGAATGGGACCTTTGCCCCGGTACACCCAAGGGCACACCTGTGGATGAGGCCGGTTGTCCAATACAGAACCCGGTTCTTGAGGATGAAGCTGCCATCGAAGCAAAGCTGATTGAGGGACTTTTCTCCACAAATGAGATATATTTTGCCTTCAACAAGGCTGACATACAGGAAGAATCTTACCCACTTCTCGACGCAATCGGAAAGGTTTTGGAACGTCATTCCGACTGGCAGATAGAGATTATAGGGCATACTGATTCCATCGGTACAGAAGAATACAACAAAGATCTGTCGGAGAAGAGAGCCAAGGCTGTAAAGTCGTATCTGACAAAGAACTTCGGTATCGGTGCATCAAATGTAAATGCACTGGGTATGGGTGAGAGCTCCCCTATTGCTGACAACGGCAAACCAGAGGGAAGGGCAAGAAACAGACGTGTTGAATTCCGCGTTGTAAAATAGTTCTAACCCGAGAATCATATATTTGAAAAGCCCCCTTTAGGGGGCTTTTGCTATTTTATGTATAGAATTTTCCTTGAGCTTTTTGTGGTCTTTATTATGTACATACCGGTTCTGATTTCGTCATTGGGTGACCAAAGCATCGGTCCCTGACCATCTGCTACTGTTTTGCCCGAAACATCTGTGATGGTAAAGGGAACATCACTGGGTACATCAATCTGAACTGCACCATTGAAGGGATTAGGCCATGCCGCGATTACGGGTGTCTGGGGTCTTTGGAAATCCGTCTGTATGCCATCGGGATTATTTATCTGATAGATTGCGATATTATCGATGAACCATCCGGTGGCATTGGAGATATTGTTCGAGCCGATATGGAACTGGAGCTCGATCTCCTCGCCCTCCCATTCCGATAGGTCTATTGAATATTCACGCCATCCATCGCTGGTGCTCTCACCGAAAACAGGCTGAGCAGAGAGAGGATTGGAGTCGGAGATGACCTGTCCGTCGTAGAAAGGCTCTGGTCTAGGGAAGAATGTATCGCTGCCACTCATAACTTTGATATTACCGCCATCGCGTATCATACCAGTGCTTCCACCTGTTGCGAACTCATAGCTACCCATGAAGATTAGAATCGGTGAAACACTTTCGCTCAAATCAACGGTCAATTGCAGTATGGAATGTGCCTCAAGCTCATATCCAGTGAATTCAGGACCAAGTGTGGACCAGCACCAGCTTCCCATATATCCCATGCTTTCCGTATACTGCCATTCATCGGTACCAGATGTTTCCAGATCGCCATCGCCATCCTCGAAGTCCTCAAAATAGCTCAAAATACCCGAATGCGGTCCCTTCAGTTCCTCACTCTCTGGATACCTGATCCCATCCCCAAAGAAATGATATTCGCATATTCCCGACTCAAGCAGAGTCGAATATTGCCAGACTGTATAGCCGGAATCACTTCCCATCTCTGTCATTGCATAGCTTATACCGTCGATGACTATATTCATCTCAGAGATATTGCTGCTCGTGAATTCAAAGGTGAACACATCGCTGTCGGAAAATCCTGCTATTGGGGTAAAACGAGGATTTCCCATTGTTGGCTCATTATTGGATGCGATCTTGATATCGTCTATTAGCCAGCCAAGTCTTTCATTCTCTCCGTTGGAAAGAAAGCCAAAAATGATCTGCCCCTGTCGTCCCTGATATTCTAAGGGTATCTCAAGGGCTGCATGCTCCCATTCCCATGTCCTCCCCTTGAATTCATTCTCGAATGTGAATGTATCGCCTTCCGACACAATCATCACAAAGCCGTTATCGCCCCGAACGGGATAAAGTGGGGTAAATACTTTGTACCAAAAGGAGATAACCCCGTTCCAGGGAAATATTGTCTCAGGCAGATGAAGGGTTTTGTATGCAGAGGAAGAATAGAATATTTCGGAATCTGAAGTGCTCTGAAAAGCATATGGTGGTGACTGATAAAGATCCTCAGATATCTTCCACCCATCGACATCGAAATACTCACCCCATACTATCTCCGTGGAATATGTGCCAGGATTAAGGTAGATACCTGCAATATCGCTGAAGATAAGCTCCTCCCATATCCCCTGCATCCTGAACTCCTGTTCGGTTGCTTCCGGGATTTCGGAGATGATCTCGACATCAAAAACAGCCTCATCCTCTACAGATGATATGATCTGCAGGGTGTCAGAAATGACAAGAAATTCGGATGTTTCCGAAAGTATCACCGATATATCCTCTATGGCCCTGCCACCTGAATTGACAAGTCCTACCGATATCTCAATTGTCTCGCCTACCTCGGGGATATTGTCGCCATCTCCCATTGCAGCATCGCTGAAACCGTTGAAGACAAGTTCAAGCAACGGTGCATTGTAGAGCATCTGGCGATTATATATCCAGGAGCCTGTATCAGCGTCTGTTATCTCGATATCGAAGGTCTGCATTGAACCGTCTTCAAGATGGAAGGGGACTGTGACAGGTATCTGGACATTTCTCTCCACCCCTTCTGCAAGGTCGCCTATATAGATCAGCTCATCAAGACCGAGTGGTTCTGAAACAATATTTAATTCCGTTCCTTCGGCATCGGTACCATAGTTTGAGATTGTAACCTCGAAAATGCTACGTTCTCCTGCATCAAGCAGACCATCGCCATTGTTGAGCCTGAAAAGGGTATCCGAATCATTGTAGCTGAAGTCAGATATATAGAGATATGGCATACCACCAAGGAAGGGAGCAATTGTATTCGAATATGGAATATGTCCACGCCTGGATACAGTCAAGATCATTGTGTCCGGGCTTGCAACGGGTATTCCAAAGGTGGCATTGCCTTCGGTATCTGAATAGAGCACATACTGTTCATCACCTGATAGGATACAGATGAGTGCATCTTCGAGGGGTGCTCCACCTGACTCAACACCGACTGATATGACAGTACTGTCGGAAAGTTCGTAGATTTCGGGATGGGACACAGTGAGTTCATTGGGAGCAAAGGCCCAAATAGCAGTTGCAGGATCTCCAACCATATTGTAAACATCAAAGAAATAGTGCCCATAGGAGGGAAAGGCTATATCAACCTCAACAAGGGCATAGTAGAACATCGACATCGCACTCTGATATTCAAGCTCATACATAGCTCTGAATGTCTCTATCTCCCAGACGGAGTCAGGCCACCAGTATGTGACCTCCGAGGCACCCATATAGTTTATCGCCCCCCGGCCTTCTCGCCTCAGAAGTGCCTCTCCCCAGGACTCCTCACGCATGAATTCATTGGTCGAACAGGCATTGCCTACCATAAGGGGATACTTTCCCCCATTGGATAGCATATCTATGCCCGAGAAATCGAGTCTGGGTGAGTCCAGACCAGCTGAGCTGCCGTGACCATAGTAGTAGTAGAAAGTATATCCATAGTCCAGGGCATCTACAACATCGTCCATTGTATGTACATAGCCATCGAGTTCTCTATGCTCCACGCCGAGGGGCTCCAGCCACTCATTCCAGCAATAGCTGTGGCAGCGGTGCACTACATCGTGGAAGGATCCGTCATTGGTAAGTCCGAAAAGCACCCTGTTGGTGAAGCTCGTATCTTCATACATGAGCTTTTCATACTCCACGATTCGTTCTGCTATCCTTGGCACTTCCACACTGCTGTTGCCCGAAATCCTTCCAGTCATCAGATCCGGAATATAGTCATCGCCATCTACGACACCGTAATCTATATCAGTCTCCGAGCTTGAACCACCGCTGGGGAATGTAGGACAAACATCAACATCGCCGACAATGACGAGATACTGTGGAACGACCTCTCCATCGTGATATATATCTGAGATTCGACCTTTTATCGCACTTGCGCTCGCTCCAAAACTATCAGGATCAAAGACCATAACATGATATCCAAGTTGACGCCGCCAGTTCAGTAAAGGTTGTATACCCAATCTATAGTCCGAAGGACAAAGAACAAGATACCCGATGGGCAAATCCATAACCGGATCAAAATCCAGTGGAGTGAGAGATATATCTGAAAGAATTTTGTGATACATGGGCGATCGGTATCTTTGGGGAGTCCTTTGGCCGCCATTGATCTCGATCGTAATCTCCATCTCAGCGATTAGACGAATATCACCCCAGTAGGGATTGTATGCAACTGGTCTAAACTCAATAAGTGCGAGCTCAGTACCATGTATTTTTACACGCTTGATAATCCCAACCGGTTCATCGTTAATCCATCTGTCCTCAATGGGGTACATCTCGTAATCATCCGAGGGATTCTGCCCTTGTATCGACATTGGCATGACAGGCTTGACAGGATTTACGAGCTTTGCCCTTTTGGATATCTTCTCCTTTGTGTGTATGGCAATCTCTGCTCCTTCGGGAATCTGTATATATTCTCTGAAAACCGGTAAGCTGGGATGCCCTTGCTGATAGCTGTAGTGCGCGCCATCAATCCTGATATCTGTGAAACCATCTGCCTGAATATATTCCGGCTTAGCCTCCACTCTGATTTTGACAGGTTCTGTATTCAGCAGATTAATACCTGCGAGAATTGGCAGGCTTAGAATAAAGGGCAATAAATATTTGTGCATTTTTCCTCCGATATGTTTATTCAATACAATACAATCGGCATAAAGCCAAGTCAAGAGAATTAGGTATATGCATACACTTTTAGGGGTACACACAAACATCTCAGGAGGGTTTCCAGAGTCTGTTAGGATGGCTGAGGAACTCAGGATCAACTGTATGCAGATATTCCTAAAAAATGCCCGTAGCTGGAAGTTCAGAGACATACCTGAAACCGAGATAGCAGAATACAGAGAGCTTCTCAAAGAGTCAAACCTGGAAAATGTCATCGCCCATGCTTCCTATCTGCCAAACCTGGCAAGCCACAGGGAGGATATCATAAAAAAATCTATTACCACATTGAAGGGCGAACTGACAATAGCAGAAAGACTTGGTATCGAATGGCTTGTTCTTCATCCGGGCTCAGCTACAGATGGAGATAAGGAAGCAGGAATAAAACGACTTGTGGAGAATCTTGAGCTTGTTCAGGATGGAAGCGAAGTCGGTATCTCTCTTGAGACAATGGCCGGAGCCGGTAATTCTCTTGGGGGTTCATTTGAGGAGCTGGCAGAAATAATCAGAAGAAGCAGCACAAAACTCTCTGTAACCCTCGATACCTGCCATATCTTTGCAGCAGGATATAACATCAGAGACAACTATCAGATGGTCATGAATCAATTCGACAGTACTATCGGAATAGACCGTCTGGCATCAATGCACATAAATGACTGCAGATCGGAATGCGGATCTAATCTTGATAGACATGAGCATATTGGCAAGGGCAATATTGGCCTCGCGGGATTTGGAAGGCTGATGAATGATCAAAGTTTTAGAGGAATACCGAAAAACCTCGAAACCCCAAAACAGAATAATATGGACAGAATAAATCTCGATACACTGATTAATCTTATGCTGTCAGATTCTATTTAGTCTTTTATACCAAAGGCTAAACTCTTAGTTAATTTATTAATCACAGGGATCGATCATCCTGCTTATGCAAGTTTTTATCATAGAAAAATTATGCCTGAGCCAGTTGTTTAATATTTTATACATATCTATCCATTTATATATTTTATTGTTTTTTGTCAATTCTTTTTGCTGGCTTCAACCAGCCCTTTTTTGTCATATCGAAAGGTCTGACCGTCCTTTGATATCCCAAAAAACAAGTTGAAACCCTTGCCATACTTATAGAAATTTATTACTGTATTTTTGCTCTGTATTGATATTCACTTTCAAAGCATATTGGATGGTTTTTCATTTCATTATTTATTTTATTTGTTTTTTTCAAAGTTGTAATATTTCTGCTTGTGAATTTTTTAACTTTTCTTTATGTTTTGTTACAAACAACGGTAGAAAGGATTTTGATGAATATCGCTTTCGGACAGGTCGAGTTTGGTGAGAGAGAACTTGTAGAGCAGTTTGCTGACTGCAACACCCTTGTTTGCCTAAAAATGACAAATTCACTGGATGACGCAAATGAACTATCAAAAATCATCTGGGATAGAATTTCTTCACAATTGCCCAGGAAAAATTATATTGATGATTTCACTGTCTGGGTTTTCAGCGAGACTAAGGACTGCATTTTCGATTATTGCAAGAAATTGCCCCTTACCATCAGCCAAGTCAGGAGACTCATCCCGAAAAAGAGCTTAAACAATACAAGGCAGGCGGAGCTTGCAGCTGAATGTGATATATGCCTTGGCAATCTACTTCTTACTCTCGATACTGAAAGCCGCCTTCAATACATATACAAAGATATTTGTGGTCTTTCGTATCGCAAAATTTGCAGGATTTTTGAAGAAGATGAGCATATTATCAGAAAGGGTGTCAATAGAACACGAAGAAAAGTCAACAATTTCCTCGATTCGAACTGCCCTTTATACAACCCTGATAACTCGAAAAAAAGCGACAGGGCAAAACAGATTTTTCTAAGTGATCTACCGACTTATGTCAAAGAGGTGCGACAAAATTCCCATAAAGTGAACATATTCACCGAAACAGAAGGACTCATCGAAAGGGATAATTTCTGGTCTGTTTAGAATTGCCTACTTCGCATATCTTTGCTATCTTGCCTCCATGAAAAATATTGCCATAAGACTGCCCAACTGGATTGGTGATTTTGTTATGTCCCTTGGACTCCTGGATAAACTCCGTAGAAGTTATCCGGACTCAAATATTATTGGCTATGGGCGAAAACACATTGTAGAACTTGCAGAGATGGACTCCCGATTTTCATATTGTATCCCTATAGACGATCATGGCATACAGGGAAAAATCACATCAGCACAAAATCTGAGAGACTTCATCTTTGATCTGCATTTTGTGCTCCCGCCGTCATTTTCCTCTGCATTCATTGCTTCAAGAACCTCATCGGTTGCCATAAAAGGGTATACCGGAGAGGGAAGATCCCTGTTGCTAACCCACCCTATCAAAAAGCAGAAGAATCAGCACAGGGTTTTGGATTATGTACAGCTCTTATCACTTGAGATATATAATGCTGATGTGAGTTTTGAGCCTTCCAAAAAGGACTCAGGTGTCTTTAAGAGATTCAATATACCAGAGGACTATATCGTCCTCAATCCTTTTGCTGTAGCAAAATCGCGAAGGCTATCCATAGAAAAAGCTCGTGAACTGGCTTCAGAAATGGATAATTTAGTTTTGATAGGCAATAGCAGGCAACAGCCATTATGCACAAATATCGGAAAGGGTATCAATACTGCGGGAAAAACTACACTGTCTGAACTTGTGACAATCCTCAAGAAGGCCAGAGTTGTAGTTACAGTCGATTCGGGTCCTGCACATCTTGCCAATGCCCTCGGAACAAATGTCATAGATCTGTCCGGTCCGGATGACCCGGATGAAACAAAACCCTGGAATCAAGATAAATTGCTTATTCTGAGGGAGCCTGTCCCCTGCTCCCCTTGTGTCAAAAATACCTGCAGATATGGCACAAATGAGTGTATTCAGAAAATTGATAATGGGCGCATTCTGGATGCTATCTCTGTATTCTCCTCCGGGGAGAAAGGATAACGACCTCTCTGAGGCTCTCTTCCGATCTCGCCAAAAGCCACCTGTCCTCGAAATCTGGATTATTGACAATCTGTGCTATGGCGGCAAGACTCTGGAGGTGGAAAGTCCTCTGATCCCTTGTACCGGCAAGGACAAACATGGCTCTTACATTCGGATACATGTCGGAGAAATGAATTCCCTCCTTTGATCTGACAAGCAAAATGTTGAACTTGCCTTCTCCCTCAAGAACTATATGGGGAATGGCAACAAAGGGCGAGAGGGCCGTCGAATATTCATGCTCCCTTGTTTTAAGAAGTCGAAATATCTCGTCTTCGTCCATCTCAAGCTCGTCTTCAAGGGCATCTGCGATGTCTTCGAGCACATCTTCCATTTCGGGTCGGCCTTCAATGTCAATCACAATTGCTCTATTGATCAGCTCGTCAAATCTATCGAAGTCCAGCTCGTCCCTCTCGGAAATGATATCCCTAAGCTCAGACTCAAGGTTGCGAGTTCCCAACTTCTTGTCGGTAAGTCTGGCTACAAGATGAAGCAGGGCATATTCCCCCCCCCCTCTTTTCTTGCCGTAGCCAAAATAGACTATTACACCCAGAAGTACGAGAATGCCGGAAATGAGTATAGCCTGCCAGCCCATATCGAAGATCAACGCAGTGAAGGCAACAATACCCACGAGTTGCACCCAGGGATAGAGGGGAGATTTGAATGACGGCCTGTAGTTCTCTACCTTGCTCTCTCTAAGAATGATGATAGACAGATTGGACAGAATATAGGTTAGAATTACAACTGTTGATGCAGCCTTGACAAGGATGTCAAGTTTCAGAAAAATGGATATGGCAATGAAGAAGCCGGTAATAATGATCGATATTATCGGTGTTCTGAACTTTTTACTGATCTTGCTTATAAAATCAGGCAGCAGATTGTCCCTGCCAAGTGCAAAGGGATAGCGTGATGCCGACATTATACCGGCATTACCGGTTGACACGAAGGCGAGCATAGCCGCAAAGAGCAGCACAAAATATCCCGCATTTCCGAAACATGCCCGGGCTGAATCTGCAATAGGTGTTAGAGACCCGGAAAGCATTGTCGAATCCAGAGTTCCAACAGCGACAATGAGCATTAAAGTATACAAGACACTGACAACACCAAGGGACGAAAACAGTGCCCAGGGAATGACTTTCTTGGGGTTCTTGATCTCCTCTGATATGCTGGCAACCTTCAAAAGACCACCATAGGATACAAAAACAAAGCCGGCGGTGATGAGCGTTAGATTGAATCCTTCCGGTGCAAAGGGCTCAAAACGCATAACTTCTACACTTGGAATGCCTCCGAGAATATAAAGAGCCATAATCGATAAAAGTCCATATACAATAGCTACCTCAAACTTTCCTGCATGGGATACACCAACGGAATTCAGAATCACAAAGAAGGCAGTTGCCAAAAGGGCACCGGTTATCGGCTCAAGACCGATCAGAATGTGAAGTATCTCTGCAATACCGATAATGGCAAAGGCAGTCTTCAGAGAAAGTGCAAACCAGCTTAGAAGCCCTGAAACAGTACCCACTAAGGGGCCCATACTCCTGGTAATAAAGAAGTAGTCACCGCCGGCTCTTGGCATGGCAGAGGCAAGTTCTGCGACATTCAATGCACCTGTCAGGGCCAGCAGTCCTGCAAAAAAGTAGGACAGGAAAACAGAAGGACCTGCTTTGGCAAAGGCCAGACCGGGCAAAATGAAAATACCCGATGAAATCATCGCACCTGTGGCAATCGAGAAAACGTCCTTGAACCCAAGACCTTTATGTAAATCCGAGTGATGTTTGAGCTTCACTATATCCGCCTTTCTTGTGGACTAAAATGGAGCCATGTATTAAGCAGCGCAATGATTTTTTATCGGCAGAAAACCACATCAATGTATGAGGGGATATCCAATGTGCTGTATTGTTGGTGGTGAAGAGCTCGAGAGTCGGTCGAGATATTCCGACAGTGGGATATCGGATACATCAAGGTCTTCGTGGGGGGAAGATGCAGGATTATCGTCACCATCAAGATTCAGGCAGGCATCGTATACTGTCTCCCCATCGTTCAGAGAATTGACACTGTGGGCAGTCCATGAGAAGGTAGTCCAGGAGTCATGTCCGATGCCCCTTATGGGATTGGTGGAAAAACCGATTCCAAGATACACATAGGGAAGATTGATACCAAAATTGCCGGCAAAGGCGGAGAATGCGCAGGCTACGTCATGACAGTACAGCCTGTCTCCAAGGCTCATATCCAGAAAATCTGCAAATTCCAGATGTATCCTGTCCCAATCCGTATATGAGCCGTCGTAGTGTGTGTAGTTTCTGCCTGAGTAGTAAAATCCGAGATCATAGATTATTGCCTGCCTGATGTGATGTGTGGCGCTCTCAACTGTAAGATCGCCCTGACACCATTCTGCACATAGAGATATTGCCTGAAGCCAGGGAAGTGCCGGTGAACCACCCCATAGGGAGGCATCGAGAAGGACAGGCTCGTCAAAAATCGTATAGACAATGTGCTCCGTCTGATATTCACCAGGAATCTTAACATCGCCTATACGGAATCCATATTTAACTGTGCGCAACTTCGAACCCACAGTTTCTGATGGACGAAGGCTATGCAGCTCTGTTAGGGGTAAGAATTCTCCTCCATCGACTGAAACACTGAGTCCATTAACATAACCCTCCCATTCCATATCGATTAGAATATCGCTTCTTCTGTGTACAACTACCGGCAAATTATAGCTCAAACTGTCCCTGTAGTGGAAAGGGGGATACTGGTTCTGCCACCATGGCTCCGGCTTGTCATCGCTCCTTTTCCACCTCGGCATAGATGAATTTATCTCAACATATTCAACGGTGGATGGATTGGTTTTATGGTACATATAGCTCTGACTGTTTCCAAAAACAATCTCAGATAGTTCAAAATCCAGTACACGTAGAGTCTCGGAGCAAGTCAATGAACCTTCAGACAAATGGATATCCAGACCGATGATGTACTCACCTGCCTCAAGGGGATCACCTGAGAGGTCGCATCCCTCAGAGACTAACAAAATGCCATTCGGGGTCGATAAAAGTCTTGCATCTGTTCCTGCAGGGTCTATGGTGATGTCCGAAATAGCTCCCGCAAAGATTGAAGACAGGCGATTGTCCCCTTCAAGTCTCGGATTAATATATCCAGTCCAGGGTATTCGATACACAGAACTGCTTGCTATTTCAACAGTATCGACAATATAGAAAGTATCACCCTCGAAAACCGTATCAGTCACAAAAAAGGTGTCGCTTACAGTCAATGTCTCTACAACGGAAAAGCTGTCAGACAAATAGAAGGTATCTGTCACATAGAGGGTATCAGAAGGCAGATTATCATTGTCCGCTGTGTCATCATCGCAACCGATAAAGGCAAGGATGCCCAGCAAACCGAACATGAATGTCAGTATAACTCCCACCCGGCGAAGTAATCTATCTTCGTTGATCATATCTCCTCCATCAATCCATTAAACTTGTACATTTTCAATATACAGCCTACACTCAGCCAAAGAAAGGGTTAAGATGCCTTCCGGCGAATATACCAAGATATGCCGCCAGAAGACAAAACATAACCGAAAGAACCATATTTGCCAGACCCTCAAGCAAAAGTCCTCTCTCAAAGAGATTGACTGTCTCAAGGCTAAATGTTGAGAAAGTAGTGAAAGCACCAAGAAAACCAACCATAAGAAGGCTTTTGATCTCCGGAGGGAAATCCAATCTTGGTCCCAAAAGAACCCATAGTAATCCCAGTGCAAAGCTGCCAGCGAGATTAACGAAGAAGGTCCCCCAGGGAATGTGGGATTGGAATATCCTGTTCACAAGTGCAGAAGCACCATATCTCGAGATGGCACCTATTCCTCCGCCAATGAAGATGAAGAGCAGCTTCTTCATTTTTTCTTTAGTCTTCCAATTCTGATACCGTTCGTCGGGTTAAGGTCTTCGGGTTTCAGTATCTTATCCTTGGGTGGCATCTTCTTTTTTGCCTTTTGGGGTGCACTTTTAATACCCTTTTTCATGGATAAGGAGATTCTCTTTCTCTTCTCATCCACTTCCAAAACTCGCACCTTGACCTTCTGGTGGACCTTGACAACATCGAGGGGGTCCTTGACGAACCGGTCGGCAAGTTCTGAAATATGTACAAGACCGTCCTGATGGACACCAATATCCACAAATGCACCGAAATTGGTGACATTTGTCACTATCCCAGGAAGTTCTGCTCCAACCTCAAGGTCTGACATCTTCTCCACCCCCTCCATAAATGAGAATGATTCGAATTCACCCCTTGGGTCTCTGCCGGGTTTTTCAAGCTCGGACATAATGTCGTGCAGCGTGGGAAGTCCTGTTTTATCATCAACATAGTTCTTCAGATCAATTGACTTTCTTCTTTTATCGTCTTCCATTAGCTCGGATATTGTGCATCCTGCATCCTCTGCCATTCTCTGAACCACAGCATAGCTCTCAGGGTGAACGGCACTCCTGTCAAGGGGATTATCTGACATCTGTACCCTTAAAAAGCCTGCTGCCTGCTCAAAGGCCTTGGGACCAAGGCGAGGGACTTCAAGTAAGGCCTTTCTCGATGGGAAAGGACCATTCTCTTCCCGCATCTTTATTATATTTTCGGCAAGGGATTGCCCGAGTCCGGAAACATATGTAAGAAGTTCCATGCTGGCCGAATTCAGCTCAACGCCAACAGTATTGACACAGCTGACTACAACATCGTCAAGTGACTTTTTGAGCAGCGTCTGTTCAACATCATGCTGATACTGCCCTACACCTATTGCCTTAGGGTCTATCTTGACCAGCTCGGCAAGCGGATCCTGCAGCCTTCGCCCTATTGAAACCGCCCCCCTTACTGTCAAATCATAGTCCGGAAACTCCCTTCTTGCAGCTTCCGATGCCGAATAGACCGACGCTCCACTTTCATTTACAACAACAATCTCGGGGTTTCCGTTCAGTTTGAGGGAGCGGAAAAACGACTCCGTCTCTCGGCTGGCAGTCCCATTGCCTATAGCAACAGCATGGGGTTTGTATTGATCGCACAGCTCAACAACAACAGCCTCTGCCTGCTCGCTCTTTCCTGTTGTGGGGAAAATTGTGGTATTTGTAAGAAGCTTGCCATGGGCATCGAGCATAACAATCTTGCAGCCGGTTCTGAATGCAGGGTCAACCGCCATCACCGGTCGCTGTCCATAGGGCGGATAGAGCAGAAGCTCACGAAGATTACCGGCAAAGACAGCTATTGCCTCAATATCTGCCTTCTCCTTCAGCTCATTCCTGAGTTCATTCTCCAATGATACAGCCAAAAGTCTTTTATATGAATCCTCAAGTGCCTGGAAAACCTCAAGTGAAGAGGGATTTGTGCCCTTTACCCAGGAATCTTTTATTAGCTCAACGGCATCTTCGCGCTCAGGCTGAACCTTCAGCCTGAGAAATGCTTCGCGTTCTCCTCTGAATACTGCAAGTATACGATGTCCTGCTATTGATTTGACAGGTTCTTCATATTCGAAATAGTCGGAGAACTTGGCTCCCATCTCCTCCTGCCCCTTAATGACCTTAGACCGTGCAATTGCCTTGTTCTTGAAAAAGTCCCTTAGCTTGCCCCTTGTGTCGGCATCCTCATTGATCATTTCTGCGATGATATCCCTCGCACCCTGAAGGGCAATCTCGATATTATCGACACCCTTTTCCTTGTCGATAAAGGCCTCTGCCTCCTTATCAGGAACAATATCATCCCTCTGTTCGAAGATCAGCAGGGCAAGCGGTTCGAGACCCATTTCCCTGGCTTTGGTTGCGCGAGTTCTGCGCTTGGGCTTGTATGGCAGATATATGTCCTCGAGGACATTCATCTCCTCTGCTGCCATTATAGCATCTTTAAGCTCATCTGTCAGAAGTTCTCTCTCCTCAAGAGATTTAAGAATGGCCTCCCGCCTTTTATCAAGTTCTCGGAGTTTTTCGAGCAAATCCCTTATTGATGTGACGAATGTCTCGTCAAGCCCTCCGGTCATCTCCTTTCTATATCTGGAGATAAAGGGTATAGTACTACCCTCATCCAGAAGGTTCATTACCGAGGCTACCTGTGTAGGTTTTATACTGAGTTGACTTCCGATTTTTATGCTGTAGTTCTGCATTTTTCCCCTTTCATTTCTGCTGGAAAGATGCACATCGCCATCGATTTGTCAAAAGGAATGACAGACCATGCCCAAAAAAGTCAGTTGTCCCCATTTTGTGAGGGAATCTTTAGTCTTTGCTGTTGACAATGGAGTTTTACTTATATAATTGTATCTTAAGCCATAAAATAGCGCGACTATTCGGAGGTAACAATTTGAAGAATATTATAAAGATTTGTCTTGCAGGACTTTTACTTCTTGGAATCGCTACCACAGGCGATCCGATTCTCGAGAAACCCAGAGCTGTATCTAGCATGGATGCAGTCGAAAAGAAGGGTGCAGCCCCCCCTGCTGTGGGAGGACTTGCCGACCATCTGAAGGATGCCACGGGATACGGCGATATAATTGATATAATGCGAGCTCTCAAATCTGGAAACAGACCCCCTCTTCTGCGAACAGGTTCCGGTGGGGACACCCCGCCACCACCTGATTCAGGCTCTGTTATGGATCTTGACTTTACCGCCGACGAAAAGGCGAATACCCCCTCACTTGCCATGCAATTTCAGCCATGTGCAGCAATGGGGACTGATGGCACTATCTATGTTGTCTGGGCGGACAAGGATCTCGATGACAACTACAGCATCTATTGCTCCAAATCCATGGACGATGGCTCGACCTTCATCACAGGACGGAGAATTGCAGGACCTTCTGTAAACCCCATGAATCGACCACGTGTGGCTGTTGTGGGTACGGGTTCTTCTGCCAAGGTATATGTCACGTATACATATTACGCCAACTCGGATAATAATGACCTTGATGTTTATCTCAAATATTCCACAGATGGCGGAATTACCTTCCCAAATACCGTTTCCATCAATACTGACAGCTACTATTCAGACTTCAGCGATGTATGTGTTGATGCTGCAGGCTATGTCTATGTTGCATACACCTATGCTCATTGGGACGGCGGAGGTTGCGATGACGAGGACGTTGACGTTGAGATATCCCTCGCTGTCTCATATAATGGTGGTGTGAGCTGGCGCAGCTCGCGCTATGTCTGCTCTGACTCCAGAGATGAGGTTTTGCCAACCCTGGCAGTCTTTGGCAGCGGAAATTCATCGACATTGCACCTGGGATATACATATGACTTTGAGTCAGGAACAGGGGAAGACTACGACACCCGATATAAGAGAATCACAAATGCTGGCAGCACATCTCCTTCAATCGGACCATCTGTAGGCCTCTCCAGCTCAAGCTATGAGGAATACATTGCACCTGGTGGCATAGCCGTAACTAGTGATGGGAACCCACACATTGTATACACAAGGAACAATGATATCTATCTCAGGCGCAGCACAGACGGAGGAGCCAGCTTTCTCTCAGCAGTCGGTGTTTCGACATACCCATCGGATGAGGCGGATGCAAGCCTTATGATAGACGGTGCTGACAACCCTGTCGTTGCGTGGCGAGATCAGAGAAGAGGGCACAGGGACATCTATCTCGGTTTCTCAAATGACGGCGGCAACAGCTTTGAAGACGCGGTTCTGGTAAACAGGGATGAGGGCACTACCGAGCAATACTGGCCATCAATTGCAGGATACTGCCCACCATGGAAGAGAAATGTCGCAGTTGTCTGGTGGGATGAAAGATGGGATGATGGAGACATAGTCTATAACGGAAACACCCAGACCGGAGTGAGGCTCAACGTCACTGTTAACCCCGACTATCCGCCATGGTCACCGATAACCTTCTTCTACTACAACTATGACGAGGAAGCTGAGATCGAGTTCACAACTGCAGGTACATATGGAATATTCTATGACGATGAATACTCTTCAAGCCCCCTCCTAGAGCAGTTCTGGTCAGGGTCAACGCCCTATGAAAGATGGGCCTGCCCCACACCCCCGGGCTGGGATGTAATACCCTATATTTACCTCTCTCCTCCTGATTCCGGCGGCGAATACGATCTGCCCTACTGGCATCAATATAATGTCACATTCTGGCCTTTGATGGGCAATGATGAGCGGTGCGAGGGCATTATGCCTGATCTTGATCTCATATATCAACGTTATGGCGAGATGATCGAAAGACTGACCAATGACTCCTATCCACGTACCGACTGGGTTGATCAAAATACGGATTATACATTGACCGGTTCCATTCCCCTTGATCCACATATCAGGTGGCTTGGTGTATCCAGCGATACACTCGGTACCATCGTTGATTCAGATACAATAAGACCTGTTTATTACCTTCAGTATCTGCCGCGAATCTTCCTGACAGGACCCAGTTCAGGAAATACAGTCTGCCTTGAGAGCTACGAATTTCTCGGCGAAGACTCGTCATATTGTGGGGAATATGGAGCATGGGAAAAGTGGGTCGACTGTGGCTCTGACCTTAAATTTTCTGACACAACAACCCTCGGCTGGAGTGCTGTTGATCCGAACAGCTTTGTTCCAACTGAGTATTTTTCAGCTACCATTAGATACAGAAATGAAGAGATTATCGTAATCAAAAACGATTTTCCTGAAGGTGGTCATTTCAATGCCGATGGCTATACCTATGAATCGCCGGATACTTTTCTCTGGGGACCAGCCACCACACATACTATCGGGGCAATATCTCCACAGACCTTTGGTGACACTGTCACATATGAGTTCTCCCATTGGTCAGATTCCGGGAGCATTATCCATGACATAACAGTTCCCGAACATGCGATAAACCTTACAGCCTTCTTTGATGCCTCATATTATCTGACACTCGACTATGGAGGCTCAACAGGTGGGCATGTGCCGGTTTTGACTGGTGAGGGCTGGTATGAGGGCGGAACCGAAGCACCTATTACAGCTACCTTCGGCTATGACAGCCTCGCAGGTATAAGATACGGCTTCTCACACTGGGAATCGGTTCCTCCAGGGGCAGTTTTCGATGACCCGACAAGTCCGACAACGACAATACTCATGGCACGACCCTACACAGCAGTGGCCATCTACAATGTGCAGTATTCACTCGATGTAACAAGCACATATGGACCTCCCGATCCACCGTCAGGAAGAAACTGGTTCGATATCGGAAGCGAGATAACCATATATTCAGGAACACCGGATGTTGTGGAGCATATGTACTGCACTGGATTTACCGGAACAGGTGCGGTCCCATCCTCTGGTTTCTTCACAGACATTACGATTACCCTTGATGAACCTTCATCCGTGACCTGGCTATGGGATGATCAGCCATGGCTGCATGTTACAAGTACCTATGGTGTGCCTGATCCGCCGAGGGGAATAACCTATTACACCCCAGGAACCTTTGTCGAGGCCTCTGTGCCATCCCCCTTCTATTTCGGGCCTTCTTCAAGATATGTGTGCACAGGTTTTGATGGAACAGGTGCAGTCGGCTCCGGCTCCACTCCATACGCAGGCTTTGTGATCGAGGAAACATGCTCAATAACTTGGAACTGGAGACAGGAATATTCCTTTACAGTGAATAATCCCGGAGGCTATGACTCACCCAATCCAAGCGTGGGAACACATTGGTTTCCATCTGGATCAACAGTCAATGCCTGGGTTACTTCACCTACCGGCAGTATGGTGTGTATAGGCTTTTCAGGAACAGGTTCAGTACCAAGCTATGGACCGACTGACTCAATAGGCATAACACTCAGCTCACCCAGCTCCATAACCTGGAACTGGACCACATTCACAGAGACAGTATACCTTGATGTCTACTCCGATTACGGTGATCCGAGCCCTCTGGGCAGAACCTACTATATTCCGGGGACCATGATTGAATGCAGTGTCACTACACCCTACTATCCACCTGACGCAGAAGAGGGCTGGCGTTATGGCGTCGGTACTTATGCAGGCACGGGCAGTGCACCCTCAGGAAGCGGATCATCAACCGGCAGCTGGGCAATATGGTCAAACAGCAGCCTTACATGGAACTGGAACGAAGAGCTGAGATTGACCATAGCAAGTGATCCCCCGGGCATTGATTCTCCTGACCCCGAATATGGCGAACACTGGTATCCATCGGCAAGCCTTGTGACCGGCCACGTTGACGAGACATACGATACATTCAACTGTGCCGGATATGTCGGTACCGGCTCAGCAGTTTCCGACGATGAGAACACCTTTTCCTTTACAATCGACGAACCATCTTCCGTGACCTGGATATGGAACTCAGGAATAGTGCATCTCAACGTCATTTCAGAGCACGACCGATGCACGCCAACTGTTGGTTCACATACATATCCATCGGGTACAGCAATTCTTGCAGAATGCGACACTGCCTTCTATATCAGCCCCACTGAAAGATATAAATGTACTGGATACAGGGGCACCGGAGGTGTACCCTCAGGGGCTGGTAACTCAGTTATATTTGAGATGATAACGAGCGGTACATTGGAGTGGATATGGCAGCATCAATTCAGATTCGATGTTGCAAACCCCGATGGACATGGAACGCCAACACCAGACGTCGGTCAACACTGGTACAGCACAGGGACATATATTACCGGTAGAATCTTCCCGAATCCTGACGGTGAATACTATTGTGTCGGCTACGATGGCTTCGGTTCGCTGCCATCGGCGATGGGTCTGGATGAATTTGGATTTGAGATATCAGAATATTCGGGCATAGAATGGAACTGGCTGCACTCATCGGAGATTGCTGACCTGACTGTTACATGTGATATGACCGAACCCTGGCCGCCGGTTGGCACCCATCATTTTCCTATAGGCAGCACAGTTAACTGCTCTATTGATTCCACCCTCATATATCCTGCTCCAGACAACAGATGGAGCTATCTACAGGCCTTTGGTCTTGGCAGTGCGCCAACAACAACCGATTCTATTTTCAGCTTTGTGATAACTGAAAACTCAACAATTGACTGGCAATGGCAACATGATTTCCAGCTTGAGATACTCAACCCTGAAGGTTTTGGTGAGCCAGATCCGAGGGAAGGTATACATTGGATTGCAGAGAGCACATATGTTACTGCCTCCTGTTCTGAAAGCGATGGAGACATGGTATTGATAGGCTATCATGCCACCGGTTCAATAGATGACGACCTCGGAAGCATCGTCAACTTCACTATGTGGACACCCACAACAATACAGTGGTATTGGGATGAGATTGACAATACAAGATCTCTTGAAGTAGTCTCTGATCATGATTCACCATATCCCTCTGTTGGAAGACATTATGTTCCAATAGGAACTCTGATCGAAGCAACTGTCGACTCATTCGATCATTCCAGATCGGGCTATAGATACGAAAATACAGGATACCTCGGTACGGGTTCTGTTCCTCCTTCCGGAGACTCTTCTTGGTGTGACTTCCATGTGCTTGAGAACAGCTCAATCACTTGGGGCTGGGAGGAGGATTTCTGGCTGCATATGCTGTATTTCAACACAGGTGATGCAGTCCCTGACCAGTCGGGCAGTGAGTGGGTCAACAGTGGTGCAACAGCTGATATCTGGACAGACCCGGATGTTTATGATTCAGAATCAGGTAATCATTACGGCTTCATGAGGTGGCAGGTACTGCCTTCCGGTACGCTCCCGGGGGATCCATTCCGCGCAGCTACAACAATGCACATGGTCGCCCCCTGTACCCTTATTGCCTTATATAACATTGCTCTTCCATGTACTATTCGAGTGGATTCGACATATGACTGGGCAGAAATAGCTGTGGATGGTGTATGGCATGAAACACATGAACTTGTTGTCTGGTGGGGTTCAGGATCAATGCATGAGATTGAGGTGCTGGCCTCACATGAAGAAACAGAGCAGAGATTTATCTTCGATTCATGGTCAGATGGTGGTGAGATTTCACACACTGTAGGCCCAATCACATCAACAAACACCTGGACAGCAAGCTACAGACATCAGATTGGAATAACCCTCATGAAAGAACCCAGGCAGGCTCGGGGGTTCTTCATTGTAGACACCGATACCTTCTACAGAGTAGACTCTGTTACCACATGGCTTGATGCCGGAGAGACACCAATGATCTGTGCCTCAAGCCCCGATGGATGGACTGATCATCGATACCTGTTCCAGAGCTGGTCTGATGGGGGAGCGAGATGCCATACCCTTGATCCTGTTTCGTCCCCGGTAGTTCTGACAGCCAGTTATTCCGACCAATTCAGATTATATGTCCATAAAAACCCTGTAGAATATTACGGATGGATTTCCATTGATGACACCACCCATTATTCAACAGCAGAATTTATCGGCTGGTATGACAGAGGTGAGGTAGTTGATATAGAGATTTCCGCGATCGATGTGGGGACAGATTCTATCTGGGCCTTCGTAAACTGGAATGATGACCCTTCGGATACTTTTACTTCAAAAAGTGTCGTAATGGATACCTCTTTTAATCACGAAGCAAATTATATGAGCGAGCTTTATATCCTTGAATACAGTACTGCAGACTCCATCTGGGACCTCGACAGCATCGACACACATACATGGAGACATATGGAACCCGACGAGGCTATTAGAATTCTAAATAGCTCAAGTATACCAATAGACTGGGGATTGTCAGTTGTCGATACTATTTGTCCGTGGATATCAGGTTGTATAAATGGCATGGATCGATTTGTATTGCAGGCAAGAATAGAACACATAGATTCGCTGCCTACAACCTTCTCCTATTCTCATGACTGTGTGAAACCATCGATGTCCTGGTCAACCTCAGCGGTCTTTGGAACTGGTGGGAGCAATGTATGGCCCAGAACCTATCAACACATCTGGCTCCGATTCCAGAGCCCCTTCATTGCATCCTCATATGAGACAGAGGAGAGAATAATTCTGAAGGTCTACGCAAGACCCCACAGCTATTAATAAAGCACTGGATCTTTCTGCATTTCGTATGGATATATAAAACCCCTCTTTTTGAGGGGTTTTGTTGTTGAGTAGAAGGAGAAGTAGTTCTGAACATATGTTCAAAACAAAGTGGAAGGTTTCTCCATCATTGAAGCTGGGTTCAACCAGACATCAAATTCTATGTATGGAGGGGTAATCTTTCAACCCCCTTTAAGTTCAGCCCTTGTTCTTTTTCCTGAGCCATGGTGGTAGGTCATAGTCACCGGGATCGAATTCCTGTACGACCTCTTGCTCCGGCTCCTGTATTGGGGTCTCATCGATTACTGGATCTGGCTTTATGAATAGCTCTTCATCTGCCTGTTCCAGCTCAAAGGTCTCTGCTTTCTGTGGTTTGGGCTTGGGCTTTGATGGTGTTGGTATATCAACCTCGCCAGCAAAAATGTCAAGATATCCGGTATCTTTTTTGGTCTTGTTCTTGACGCTCTCGAAGCTTTGGGATATGATCCGACGCTGCTGATTCCTCTGGAAGCCGGCCGCTATTACTCCAACTCTGAGATTATCGCCCATGTCAGGGTCAATGCATGTTCCCACAATAAGGTTGGCATCCTCGCCTACTGACTTGGATATGATGTCGCCAACTGTATGTACGTCATAAAGGCTGACATTCGCACCTGTGATGTTAAGCAATACGCCCTTTGCACCTTCAATTGAGACATCTTCGAGCATTGGGTTACGTATTGCAGCGCGGGCAGCAAGAACAGCTCTTTCTTCGCCCTCTGCCTGTGCATCGGCCTCATTAACCTCACCGATTCCGATCAGTGCATCTCCACCAACACCTTTTATTACTGTTCTTACGTCAGAAAGGTCCAGATTGATGACACCGGGTATTGTGATCAGATCTGAGACTATTCTCACACCCTGATGGAGCATCTCATCTGCAAGCTTGAAGGCCTCAAGAAGGTGGGTGCTCTGCTTGACAACGGAGAGAAGCCTCTGATTGGGAATTACTATAAGTGTATCGACTATCTCCTGGAGCTCAGATATTGCCTTCTCGGCATTTGCCTTCCGCTTATTACCTTCAAAATCGAAGGGTTTGGTGACTATTGCAACACCGAGAATGCCCTCTTCTTTGACGATTTCAGCTACAACAGGCAGTGCACCGGAACCTGTTCCACCTCCCATTCCACCGGTCATAAAGACCATGTCTGCCCCTGTTATCAGAGAACGAATCTTGTCCTTATCTTCCTTTGCAGCCTCCCTGCCATTTTCAGGATTTCCCCCTGCACCAAGACCATTTGTGGTATTCATACCAATGGTCAGGCGAATCGGGGCACTAGACCTCGAGATAACCTGTGCATCTGTGTTCAGGGCGATGTACTGAACATTCTGCAGCTCAGCCTCGATCATCCTCTCCAAAGAGTTGTTTCCCCCGCCTCCAACTCCAACAACCAGTATCTTTGCCGGGTTGTCGAGGGACTTTTCCGCCACCTGAAATTCAGGCTCGAATCCTTCTGCCATTTCTACGAATGACGCCATCTTGCACCTCCAATATTATGATTTTAATACTTTCGTCATCCAGAATCGTTTAATAGAGCTTGAGAAACGTCTGAGAATACCATTACCCTCTTCCTCCGGCAGGTTTTCCTTGCTCAATGAAACAAGAATGGAACCAATTGCCGCAGAATGAAAGGGGGTCTTGACTATATCTTCAAGCTCTGAGTTATCTCCGGGTATACCAATTCTGACAGGCAAACCGAGAATCTTTTCCGCTGTGTCAAGAAGACCAGGCAGAACAGAGGAACCGCCGGTAATAACAATCCCTGCAGTCAGGCTATTGTAAAGACCTGACATCTCCAGTCTTTCTTTCACCATTGTGAAGATCTCCTCAACCCTTGATTCAACTATCTCTGCCAATATTCTTCGCTTGGTCTCCCTCGGTCTTCTTCCACCAATACCAGGTATCTTGACCATTTCATTTTCATTTATCTGGTCAGCAATAGAATGTCCGTACTCATATTTCAACTCCTCAGCCTGCATCAGAGGTATCTTGATGCATATGCTCAGGTCCGAGGTAATGTTTCCTCCTGCATACCTGACAACGTCGGCAAAAACCATTCTCTTGTTCCGGAAGATCGCAATGTCAGTTGTCCCTGCACCGATGTCTATAACGCTGACGCCCAGCTCAGCTTCAGGTTCTGTGAGTACTGAAAGAGAGGTCCCTTGTATACCGAGGGTGAAAAACTCAACATCCAGTTTCTGACTTTCGAGAATTCGTTCGATATTCTCGATGTTTCCCTTTCTTATCGTTGCGATATTTACATCACCTTCAAGTCTCACCCCTGTCATTCCTATAGGATCTTCTACATCCTGCTGGGAATCGACCATATATCTTTCCACAAAAGACTCGACAATCATGTGATCCGCAGGAATGACAACAGCCCTTGCAGATTTGATGAGGGATGCTACATCCTTCTTTGTTATGGTCCGCTTATCCCTGGATATTGGAACCATGCCATGGCTCTTTTTCCACATGAGAGAGTCTCCGCCAACTGCAACAACAACACGTGTCAATTTGATCTGAGCCATTTTCTCGGCATCTTTGAGGGCTTTAACAATCGAACCCGATGCCTTTTCGATATTGACAATATTACCACGCTGAATGCCCTCAGATACTGCCTCTCCGATTCCGAGTATCTTGACCTTTTCGCCAAGTTGCTGCTCGGCAACGAGCACTCTCGTCGTCTGGCTTCCTATGTCAAGACTTGCTATGATGTCCATTTTTCTTCCTTATGCTTGAGAACAAGACATTCCTCATATCTGGCGTCGATATATTTCAAGTTATCCCTTTTGTCCTCTATGCTGTTGCTCGAGATAACAAATCTTTCAAAATTTACCGGAGCAGCCTTGGCGGATCCGAGATATACAGGCAGGCTATCCTCTCTCAAAAGCACCACAAGCCCCTTTCTCTCATATCTAATCTCAGAAATCATGTCACGCCACAATGGGTTCTTTTCTTCAATCGAATTCATAAAATCAACAGCAAGGCTAACGACAGGGTTATCAATCTCTCTGTATTCCTCAAGAGAAAGGGGAGTAGTTATCCCTGTCAGCACCGGAAGATCCGGAATGGACTGAATATCGTCAATTGGGACATAACAACCCTGTCTCGATATACCTGATATCCTGTCGCTGTAGAGAAGAAGTTGTGGCGAGTGTTCTTTGACTGTGATAACAAGCCTTGATGGGAGAACCCTTTTCACCACACATGAATTGACTCGTTCAAGTGATTCAATATTCTTTACTATTTGTGATGTTTGCACAAGAAATATGCTCTCTCGTTTTATCTTTGCCGCTTCTTCTATCTCCGATAGAGCTTCTTTTGAAAAGCCCCTGTATTCAATATCTTCAATAAAGAAAGATGGATGCGTGATAAGAATGCCCACACCTGAAAGCACAAACACCACAAAGAAGGATAGCAGTACTGTCCAGTTGCGAGCTCTATGGTTTATCATTCCCATCTTCCTTTCAGCTGTACCTCAAGCTCAAGGTCAATTCCTTTTTGCAATTTTACAGTCTTTTTTACCATATTGATGAGTTCATAGATATCTTTTGCCTTTGCTCCACCATTATTTACAATAAAATTGGCATGCTTCGAGGATACCTCTGCCCCACCTGATGACAGCCCTTTCAAACCCAGTTCATCAATGATCCTGCCGGCATGATCATCGGGTGGATTTTTGAAAACACAACCGGCCGATGGCTTATCCAGTGGTTGAGCTGACTTTCTCTTTGCCAGGTAAACAGCTATTCTTTTCTTGATCTCATCGAGATTGTCAGGTTCAAGAAGAAATTCTGCAGATAGATGAAAAAGTGGTATCCCTGAGGAGCGGTATTTATATTGGATTGAAGCCTGGTCGTACCAGGAAACCCTCAATGTCTCTGGATCTATGGCCCTTAATCTCACAAGAACATCCGAGATGCTCTTTCCATATGCCCCGGCATTCATAAGCAGTGCTCCGCCAACGCTACCTGGTATTCCCGAAAGTGGCTCAAGTCCGCTGAGGCTATGTCTAGCTGTATACTTTACAAGCTCCCAGAGACTCGCAGATGAACCCGCCTTTGCAATATTTCCGTTCACTGATATTGCCTCGAATCCCCGACCCAATTTGATGACAACCCCATCATATCCCAGATCTGAAATCAGCATATTGCTGCCATTTCCGATGAAGAAGAAGGGAATATCCAGTCCTTTAACTGCTTGAAGTACCTCGATAACCTCTTCTTCAGTATGGGGGTGTGCAAAGGCCGCTGCCTCTCCTCCTACTTTATATGTAGTATAATCAGAGAGAGATACATTAAACTCTATGCAGTCGAGTTTTGCCAGTTTATTTCTCTTTAGCCTATCCATTATTCACCAAGCATTCTGTAGAATTCTTCAGCAACAACATTGACAGTGCCCGCACCAAGGACCATTACAAGGTCACCTGGTTTTGTTATCTCCATAAGCTTCATGGGTATTTCTTCCCTGTTGGGTATGTAGTGCACATCCCTGTGACCAAAATCCCTTGCACTTCTTGCAACAAGCTCGCCTGTCACACCTTCTATTGGGGTTTCCCTTGCCGGATATATGCTTGTAACTATCAATGTGTCTGAATCAAGAAAAGCCTTTCCAAAATCGTCTGCAAAGTCGCGGGTTCTGGAATAAAGATGGGGTTGAAAGACAGTGACGATTCTTCTGTCATATCCCATTCGCGCCCCTTCGAGTGTAACCCTGATCTCCGTCGGATGATGGGCAAAGTCATCTACGACCAGTATCCCTTTTCTCTCACCAAGAATCTGGAATCTTCTGAATACCCCTTCAAAATCGTGCATTGCCTGCCTGATGTCCTCAAAGGAAACCTCAAGCTCAAGACCAACGGCAACAGCAGCAAGAACATTTCTTACATTATGCAGACCCAGAAGCCTGACATCAATCTCACCCAATGACTTGCCAAAGGCTTCAACATGGAAGTGTGCCCTGTTATTCTCGAAATTAATCTTTGTGGCTCTTATGTCAGATTGTGTGGAAATGCCATAGGTGATTACCCTTCTTTTCAATCTTGGCAAAAGCTCCTGAAGATTCCTTTCATCAAGACAGATTATGGATGCACCATAGAAGGGTACGCTGTTGAGAAATTGTACAAATGATGAGGTGAGATCCTCCATATCGTCATAACATTCCAGGTGTTCCTGCTCAAGGGTTGTTACCACAGCTATGGTAGGTCTCAGGCTCAGAAATGTCTTATCAAACTCATCGGCCTCGAGAACCAGATAATCGCTTCCACCCAGATGCGCCGGACCACCAAGATTTGCAGCCTTACCTCCGACCAATATTGTCGGATCGAGTCCTGCTTGTCTCAGAAGGACACCAACAAGTGATGTTGTTGTACTTTTACCATGGGTTCCTGCTATGTCTATGCCATGCTTCATCCTCGACAGTTCAGCTAACATCTCGGCACGACCTATGATAGGGATACCCCTGTCCCTTGCTGCGTCCTTTTCCGGATTTTCCCCGAGAATGGCAGAGGAATACACAAGAACGTCTGCATCCCTAAGATTCTCATACCTGTGTCCAATGAAAATATCAGCCCCCAAAGCCTCTAATCTCCCTGTCACATTGCTCTCACTGATATCTGACCCTGATACATGGTATCCCATACCAAGAAGTATCTCGGCAATGGCAGACATACCTGAGCCGCCTATGCCAATCATGTGTATCTTCTTTACTCTTCCGAATACAGTCACGACTTATCACCCCTTCTGTTGGTTGGTCTACCGCTTTCAAAGATAGCCCTGCAAAGCCTGTCAAAACCCCTTATGAAACCAGATTTTCTTAGCATATGAGCTAACATGACCCTGAGCTGTATGTCTCTTTTATCAGCCATCTATATTCAAACTCTCCAGTATATCCAATGTAATTTCCTCTGTTGCCGTTGGTCTTCCGAGCTCTGCAGCCATGTCTGACATTTTCTTGAGTTTTGCAATGTCTCCGATAATCTCCTTAATCCTCACCATCAGCAAATCCAACTGACTGTCGTCCAAAACAGAAGCAGCACCACGTGTTTCGAAAACCCCGGCATTCTTTCTCTGATGATCTGCGGCTGCAAAGGGATAAGGGATAAGTATTGAGGGTTTTCCATATGCAGCTATCTCGGATAGTGTCAAGGCCCCTGCCCTAGCCACAATCAGATCAGCAGCGAGATATGTGGAGGCCATGTCTCCTATGAAACCTCTTACAGCAAGAACCGGCGAGTTGTCAAAGGTATCCTTAAGTTCATCATAGTGTTTTGACCCTGTCTGCCAGATTATATTGATATCTGATAATTTACCCGCAAACTCCGATACAGCTTTGTTTATTGAGTAGCTCCCCTGACTTCCTCCAGTTATAAACACAGTTCTGTTTTCAGGGGATAGACCATATTCTGCCAAAACATCTTCCCTCTTTCGGGCATGCACTTTATTATCTATGGGATTGCCTGTCATGATTGCATTTTTGCCTTTAAGGAACTTCATCTCGCTACCGGGAAAAGCGTAGTAGATCCTCTTTGCCCAAAGTGAGGCCCATCTCTGGGTTATACCCGGATGGCTATTCTGCTCCTGCAGGAAAAGTGGTATACCTAAAAGTCCTGCTGCAATGGAGTAGGGCCCGGAAGCAAAACCGCCTGTGGATATGACGGCCAAGGGTCTCTCTCTCCTGAAAACCTCCATGGCTTTTCTTACAGCCCCTATCAAATTGAAAGGAAAGCGGAAAAACTCACAACCGATTTTCCTTGGCATAGGCATTATATCAAGGGTCATCAGATCATACCCCCACTTTGGAACTATCTCCGACTCCATTCCCTTCTTGCCGCCCATAAAGTGCAGCTGATACCCCTTTTGCTCCAGTTCTCTGGCCAATCGGAGTGCCGGAAGGATGTGGCCGCCTGTTCCGCCTGCTGCCATAAAAAACTTGCTTCCTGACATTTACAATTTCCTCGTTAAGTATTGTAGTTCTTCTGATGTTCTTTGATATATTCAAAAGTATACCGATAGCTGCAAGATTGATAACAAGAGCCGTTCCGCCGTAACTAAGGAAAGGCAATGGCATACCTGTTGAAGGTATGAGCTCGAGTGCAACGCTCATGTTAATAGCTGCAAAAAGGAATAGCATGGTAACCAGCCCAAAGGCGAGATAGCTTCCGAATCTGTCCTCTGCTTTAACTGCAATATTGTATCCCCTCCAGAGAAACCATCCAAATAGGAGGACAACACTTACTGTACCAATAAACCCAAGCTCCTCACCTATCATGCTGAAGATGAAATCTGTGTGGGCTTCGGGAAGATAGAAATGTTTTTGCTTCCCCTCGCCAAGTCCAAGACCGCTGAAGCCGCCGCTACCGAGAGCAATCAGTGACTGATTGATCTGATATGCCCCATCCTTCAGATCGGGTGTATCTGAAAGGAAGGTTTGAATTCTTTTCCAGATATAGGGTGTTGTCCTTGCGAGAACTGCAAAAATGGGAATTGTTATCGCTGCTGAGACTGCCAGGTGCTTTATGCGTGCTCCGGCAACAAGGATCATAAGCAAAGTTACCGCAATCACGGAAAGTGCAGTGCCATAATCAGGTTGCAGGACAAGAATAAAGACAACCGAAGCAGGAAAAACAAGGCTCTTCAGAAAGCCCTTCTTAAAATCCTCAATGAGCATCTGATTCTTGGAGAGGAAGGAAGCAAGATAGAAGATCAGCGCAATTCTGGTGATCTCCGCCGGCTGAAATGAGAAGTTAGTAAAACCAAGTGGAATGGTGACCCATCGATCAGCTCCATTAACCGGACCTCTCGAAAAAATCCCCAATACAGGCATGGCAAGAAGAACAATGGTGACTATTAGAAAAGGAAGGGTCATTTTCTCCAGCTTTCTGTAGTCGATGAAGTACATGGTGATCATTGCGGCAACCCCGATGGTCAGCCTGACAAGCGAACCGGTGAGGTAGTAGTCACCGCTGAGTCGCTCGCCCCTTGCCTTCATATAGCTTGTGCTGAAAATCATTACTACACCAATCATGCATAGAATGCCGACAACGAGAATTATGTGCTTATCCGATCTACCCATTTTTTTTGACCAGCTCCTTAAAAATTTCTCCACGTTGCTCGAAATTATCGAACATGTCATAGCTTGCACAACCGGGGGAAAGAAGAACAACATCTCCATCCCTTGCCTTTGCAATAGCCTTATTTAAGGCGTCGGAAAGGGAATCAGCATATTCAAATCTGCCATCGAATAGTGTGGCCAATTCCTCTTTAGTTTGTCCAATCAGAACTGCATGACGAATGTTATCGGGAACGAAAAGCCCATCAAAGCCTGTGTGCTTGTCATATCCACCTGCAATAAGTATTACATCTTCTGTGAAACTGCGAAGAGCAACCTGGAGGGAGTCTGAATTTGTTGACTTTGAATCGTTATAGAAACGAACACCGGATATTGAGGATACAAATTCAATTCTATGGGCCAGACCTTTGAAGCTCTTCAGAGCGCTGACAATGCTCTCATCTCTTACACCTAATGTCTTTGCCGCTGCAGCGGCAGCCATCGCATTGGCGACATTATGCGGACCCGGTATGGCTATATGCTCGCAGGAGATGAGCATCCTCTTCTCATCTCCGAAGTTAAGCCAGATATTGCCATCTTTACAGAATACACCATCTTCCTCAAAGGGAAACATACCAAACCATATTATCGGTTTATCGATTTGGGGAGAAAGTTCTCTGTTTATAACAGCCTTACCAGCATTATTGAAGATGTTCATCTTAGCTCTATAGTATTCTTCAACGTTGTGGTATCTGTCGAGATGATCTGGAGCAAGATTGAGAAGAACTGCGACATCAACGGAAAAATCACGTATCCGCTCCAGTTGAAAGCTCGATAGCTCTAAAACGGTAATATCCTCTTTCTTGGTTTTATCTGCTATATCAGAAACCGGATCACCAATGTTTCCAGCGACATATGTCTCTCTGCCGTCTTTCTTGAATATCTCGCCTATAAGGGCTGTTGTGGTGCTTTTTCCGTTGGAGCCTGTGATTCCGATAATCTGTCCTTCAAGGAAGTGCCAGGCAAGCTCTACCTCGGAAATCACCGGAACATTCAGCTCATCGAGTATTGGCAGATTGCGGGTGTCTATCCCCGGAGAAACAACAATGATATCGAAGGTATTCCAGGACGAAAAGTCATGCCCCCCGATCTCAAAATCAATCCCAAGTTGTGTAAGTTCCTCCAGGTGATTCTGGAGCTTCTCGCCTCTACCCTTCTCAGTTACAAAGGGATTTCCACCTTGTCTTTTGAGAAGTTTCGCAGCAGCCATTCCGCTTTTGCCCATGCCTATGACAAGTTGTTTTTTTCCCTTGATATTCATATGTTCACCTTATCTTTAAAAGGCTTAATCCAAAGAGGGCGCAGATCATTCCAAGTATCCAGAAACGAACAACTATTTTTTCCTCTGCCCATCCGGATAGCTCGAAATGATGGTGTATGGGACTCATCTTGAATATCCTCTTCTTCCTTAGCCTGTATGAGCCAACCTGAAGAATAACGGATAATGTTTCCATCACAAAAACTCCCCCCACTACCAGCAGGAGAAATTCTTTCTTTACAAGAATCGCGACAACACCCAAGGCTGTTCCCATTGCCAGGGAACCTGTATCTCCCATGAAAATCTGTGCAGGATGTGAGTTAAACCACAGAAACCCCAAACCGGCCCCAGCAATAGCTGCACAGAAGATCGACAACTCTCCACTTCCAGGTAAATACTGTATGTGTAGATAATCTGAGAAATCGATTCTGCCAGTTATATAAGATATGACAGTAAAGGTCGCAGCAGCTATGGATATCAGACCAATAGCAAGACCATCGAGACCATCTGTCAGGTTGATTGCATTACTCGACCCGGACACAACGAAGGTAACAAAAGGTATGTAGAACAGGCCGAGATTTATGAGAATATTCTTAAAAAATGGCACCTCTGTATAGGTCTTCAGTGCTTCAACAGGCGAGAAGAAATACAGACCCAGCCCAATAAGCAATCCGAGAAGGGACTGACCAAGGAACTTATGACGGGCAAGAAGACCTTTGGCCTGAGGATGCCGCATTTTTGTGTAATCATCGTAAAAACCGATTAAAGCCATCCATATTGTTGCTCCAAGTGCCAAAAGAACATACATATTGCCCATATCCGCCCAGAGAATGGTGGAGAATATCACAGAAATTACAACAATGATTCCACCCATCGTAGGTGTTCCAGCTTTGGCAAGATGCCTTTCCGGTACATCTTCATTAATCTTTTCTCTGAATTTCAATCTAATGAGCAGAGGGATGAGCTTTCTCCCTAAGAATAGCGATAGAATGAGGGCTGTCATTGCGCCTAGGGCAATACGGAAGGTCATATAGGATAGCAGATTGAAGAAGTGGTATTGCTCAGCTAATCTCTCTGCAATAAGATAAAGCATCTATTCACCCCCTTTATTGGACTTGGGGATATATTGCCCCATATTCATCTTCTTTGAGCCTTTGAAATAGAGAAGATCACCTTTCCGTGGGTATTCCATGAGATATTTTCTTAGGGAATCGCTATCTTCAAAATGGTCTATGATGTCAAGATTATCAGCAAAAAATCTCTCAGGCCGTATCTCCATATCAGAATGCATCTCTTGCAGAGCTCTTTTGAAAACCCTTCCGACCAGAAGTATGCGATCTAAATCAGACTCAAGGGCAAATTCAAGGACGTCTCTATGATGTCTTGTTTCGTTAAGACCTAGCTCCAGCATATCTCCCAGGACAGCAATCTTTCTTTTGGCATCAATTACCGTCAGAGTAGATATACCTGACTTAACAGCAACGGGGCTGGCATTATATGAGTCGTCTATGATAATAATCCCGTCTGACTCATACATTGTCATTCGACCATCGAAGGGTGTAAAGGTCGATAGCCTGCGGGCAACTACCTCTGCTGGAATTTCGAATAGACTGGCTGTGGCATAGGCTGCCAGAGCATTGTATATATTATGAATACCGAGAGTCTGCAGCTCAATCCTGTGGCCATCTATGCTAAAGCTGGGAAATCCCTTTTCGAGATTCACCTTGGAGGCATAGAAGTCTGCGTCCTCCTTGACCCCATAGGTAATCCTTGAGCCTTCACACATTGAAGCAAATCTGTCGAGCATCTCATCATCCAGATTATAGATGCACTTGGGATCATCGATATTCATCCAGAGCTTTACCTTCTCCCTTGCAATATTTTCAATGGAACCAAGAAGTTCGAGATGCACGGGGGCGATGCGGGTAATTATTCCTATTGATGGTCTTGAGATATCCACGAGTTGTTCCATTTCACCCGGCTGATTTATCCCGAGCTCAAAAACGGCAATCTGTGTACTATTGTCCATCTGAAGTATCGAAAGGGGAAGACCAATCAGATTATTGAAGTTACCCGGTGCAGAGACCACGTTATAGTTTTCTGACAGAACATGTCTTATCATCTCTCTTGTTGTTGTCTTTCCAACGGAACCGGTTATACCGATGACAGGAATATCAAATAATCTGCGATACCATCCTGCCAGTTGTCCAAGGGCTTTGAGGGGGTCGATCACAACAAGCTGTGGAATGTCAATATCAATGGGTCTGGCCACAACCAGAGCTCTGGCACCATTTTCAAAGGCTTTCTGAGCAAACTCGTGTCCATCCCGCTTCCCTTTCAGTGCGAAGAATATATCGCCCTTTGCGGTAAGGCGGGAATCAATTGAAACACCCTTTATAATCCGGGACATGCTCTTTATATCAAGAACCTTCGCATCAACAGCTTCAGCAATCTGTTCAAGACGGAGATCTATCATCTGTAACCTCTTTCTGAAAGCCATTGTACAACCTCAAAAGCATCATCAAAATAAATCTTCTCAGTACCTATTATCTGGTAGTCCTCATGACCTTTGCCTGCAATGAGCACAACATCACCGGCTGTGGCGTGATCAAGTGCGGTTTTAATTGCCTTTCTTCTATCAGGCTCGCGTACATATTCAACCCCATTTGGGACTCCGGCAATAATATCAGCAATAATTGAATCAGGGTCTTCTGTCCTGGGATTATCAGATGTAACAATGATCACATCTGCGCTATTGGCAACAATCTCTCCCATTATAGGTCTCTTCTGACTATCCCTATCTCCACCTGCCCCAAACACTACAATAAGCCTTCCATCAGCAATGGATTCTGCCTCTTTTGTCACCCTTTCAAGGGCATCGGGGGTGTGGGCATAGTCGACAATTACGGTGAATGGATGACCACCACTGATCTTTTCGAAACGTCCTTTTGTTCCAGTATATGAGCTTAGACCGCTTGCTGCGATCTCTGGGTTCATACCCCAAGAGACAACTGCCGTGAAAGCTGCCAGGGCATTCATTACATTGAATCTCGCCGGAGCATCAAGTCTGATTGGATATACTTCGCCGTGGGCTTCTATATCAAAGGTCGAACCTTCGGCGTTTTGGTATAAATTTACTGCACGGAAATCAGCATCAGGACTATCGATGCCGAAGGAGTGGCTGCCATGATATTCTTTGAAAATCCTCCGCCCGTATGGATCATCAATATTGGTCGTTATTCTTTGATTGTCGGATAGATTTTCAAAGAGCAGACATTTTGCTCTGAAATAATCCTCCATATCCCTGTGATAGTCGAGGTGATCCTGCGTTAGATTTGTAAAGACACCGATATCGAAGTCAATTCCGAAAACCCTTTTCTGAGCAAGGGCATGTGAGGAGACCTCCATGGCAATTGCCTTGACGCCATCCCCATACATTAGCTCGAAAATGTCATAGATTTCCCCAGACTCTGGCGTAGTGTGGTTGAGTTTCTTTTCCACATTGTTATATTTATAGCCCAGGGTTCCAATTACCCCTGTTTTAACACCTGACATGTTTAGAATTGCCCTAATCATATTCGTTGTGGTTGTCTTGCCATTTGTTCCTGTAACCCCGAACAGACTGAGCTTCTGATCGACCTTATTATGATAAACCTTCTGTGCAAGGGCATAGGCATTTCTCGTATCCCTGACCCTGACTACAGTGCCGGGTATATCCCGTTCACAGACAGCACAGACTGCACCGTTCTTCAGAGCAGCATTTACAAAATCATGACCATCAAGGGCAGTACCCTTGATAGCCACATAAACCATTCCCTTCTGAACTTTGCGAGAGTCAACAGTCACACCCGTTATAGTGGTAGTCATATCGCATTCGGAGTGTAGGACATCAATATCCCTGAGTATTTCTCCCAAATTCTTCATCTAAGCTCCACCAATACCTTTTCGCCGGTCTTGACTTCTTCAAAACGTGCAGGGATAGTCTCTACAACACTGCCGGATCCAATCAACCGGAACTCGATACCTGCCTGAGACAGCCTTGCAATAGCGTCTCTCATGGATAGACCGTAAATATCAGGTATCTCCCTGCTTTCCCTTTTCAAATCGGGAATGTCATCGACAACAACCTTCACAATTGTTCCCGCAGGTACAGTAGCTTCGGGCATAGGACTCTGAAGGGTTACATGAATTCCTGAGCCTGCTACCTCTGGTATAAGCCCCCTTGCCTCAAGCACCCTTTCAGCCTGTGGAAGAGTCATCCTCCTTATGTCAGGCATTCTGACAAAGGAGTTGTTTCTGCTGTGGCATAGGAGTTTTGATGAATCAGGCTGTACATCAATGATTCCCATATTGGCTGCCCTTTGAACGATCTGCCTGAAGGCAGGTCCTGCAACAAGACCGCCGTAATAGTATTTCCCTTGTGGTGTATCAATCGATATGACGCCAACAACCTGTGGATTGTCAGCCGGTGCAAAGCCTACAAAGGTTCCTATGAACTTATCCTGCCAATATCCACCACCATCAAGCCTTGGTTTCTTTGCCGTGCCGGTCTTGCCTGCCATTGGTATACCATCAATCTTAATCCTTTTGGCAGTTCCACGCTCAACTACTTCCGTTAAGGTCTCTATCAGTATGGAATCTGTATCTTCATCGACTATTCTGCGAACCTTTATAGGTTTGCGTTTCTCCACTGTTAAGCCGTACTGATGAAATTCAGTTGCCAGGTATGGCTGCATAAGCCAGCCACCGTTGGCTATGGCGCCATAGGCATTCGCAATCTGCAGTGGTGTGAGAGAAATCTCATAGCCCATTGGCAGAGCAAGATCTGTATAGGGTGTCCATGTATCCAGCGGATGTAGTGTACCACCAACCTCACCTTCGAGATCGATACCTGTTACAGTCCCAAAGCCAAATTGCTGTATTCTGTCATATATCAGAGAATTATCGAGCATTCCCGCCAGCTTGATAATTCCAATATTGCTCGATTCGACGATAACATCCTTCAAAGATGCCCATTCCATCTCGTGTTCATCACGTATAACCCTATATTTTGTTGTATATACACCCCGTTCACAAAAGATGGAATCCTCGGTTGAGAAGTTGCTGTCCTCAAGTGCTACCGAGTAAGTCACTACCTTGAAAATAGATCCAGGCTCAAGTACATCTGTTATGGTTCTGTTCTTTCGATATAGAGCCGGAAAATCGCCAATATGTTCTGGATGAAATGTGGGATTTGATGCCATTGCCAGAACTTGACCGCTCTTAGGATCAAGAAACACCGCAAAACCACTAACTGCCTTATTGATATCTACGGCATCGGCAAGGGCCTTCTCGACAACAGATTGAAATTCGATATCAATGGATATCACAATATCCTGTCCGGGTATTGGCTCTTCTCCGCCATATGAGAGAAGCGGATTGGCGTGCCCCTTCCCATCTTTGAAGATTATGGACTGACCGGGAACACCACAAAGTCTGTCGTCGTAAAATTTCTCCAAACCTTCGATACCCTTGTTGTCAATATTGCAAAAACCAATTACCTGAGCACCACATGAACCATATGGATATACCCGTCGATAGCTCTGTTGATGTTCAACTCCGTGGAGATTCAGGTCAATGATCTGATTTGCAATATCAAGCTCTACGCCTCTTTTGAGGAAGACAAAAGTTGAGGATTTCTCAATCTTGTCAGCATAATAGCCACGACTCTCGCCGAAGTGATGGCAGAAGACGCTGTCGACCTTGCCTATATCCGTCACAAGGTATTTGATGGCATAGAAGTCTTCGATTCTCTTGTTTGTGGCGAGTATTCTACCTTCACGATCATAGATATCGCCGCGTTTTGGTGGGATATCGATTCTCTCTCTGTGCTGTATATTTGCTATCTGTCTATAGTGCTCGGCCATAATCACCTGTACATAGAAAAGCCTGAGAACGATTGCAAACAGAACAAACAGAAAACCTGCTTCAATATATAGAACCTTGGATATGTTCTTTTTCATGAACATATCAATGACTCCTCACATATGCCTTTTCAGGCAAAATTATACTCTCCGCTGCCTCTTTGACCTGACATACCATATATTCGATTCGATGTCTTTCGGCTTCCTGATTGCCCTCGTAGTAAAGGACGATCTTTTCCCGTTCGGAGGCGACTTCCATATTGCATGTATCTCTTGCAAACCTCTCTATACGCGGCAGATAGGCAAGCCTGGCAATCTCGGTCTCCAGATTCCTGTTCACAGCGCGGTTTACTTCAAGCTCAGTAGAAAGCCTTTTCATTTCGTTGCCCAGCTCTGTAAATCGCAGCTTGTAATACAGAGAAGATATGACGAGTATAAAGCCTGCAATCACGACAAGAGGATAGACCAATCCCTCCTTGAACAACAGTACTCTTATCCTCCTGTATAGATCCGGTGTATGCATTATACCCTCTCTGCTACGCGCATTATGGCAGATCTTGCCCTTGAATTAAGGGCTATCTCCTCAGTGTCCGGTTTAATTGCCTTTTTTGTAATTATTTTGAGTGTGGCTTTTTTCCCGCATCTGCAAACCGGCATATCAGGCGGACATATACACTTGCTTGCTTTGTCCTCCATAAATCGTTTGACAATCCTGTCCTCAAGGCTGTGGTAGGATATGACTACCATTCTTCCGCCTTCAACCAGGAGCTCATGCGCCGACTCAAGACCATTTTCAAGCTGTGAAAGTTCATCGTTTACCTCAATCCTTATGGCCTGAAAGACCTTGCTCAGATTACTGGCTATCTTTCTTGAGCCAAATAAATTGACAACGACCTTTCTAAGATCACTGGTTGCATTAAGAGGCCTTGCTTCGATAACTGCACCGGCAAGTCTATTGCTGCCGGAAATCTGTCCATACTGACTGAAAACCCTGTAAAGCTCTTCTCTGGAATACTTATTGAGGACATCCTTCGCACTTGTTCCAGTCCTTCTGTCGGCCCTCATATCCAAGGGACCTTCATTATCGAAAGAAAAACCACGGGAGGGTGTATCAATCTGATATGATGAAAGACCGAGATCGAAAAGAATTCCATCGATGTCCCTGACACCAATAATATCGAGGTGCTCGGTCAGCGAACCAAAGTCGCCGTGCAATATCTCAATTCCGGGAAACCTCTTCCCCAGAACCTCGACTGCATCGATGTCCCGATCTAAAGCTATCACTTCTGCCCCCCCGGCAACTTCTAGCACCGCTGCAATGTGGTCTCCACCACCTGCAGTGGCATCAACATAAACTCCCACCGGATTTGTGATGAGGAATTCTATGGCCCTTTTTACCAGTACTCCCCTGTGATACATATCAGTCCGTATTCTCTTGGGGACCCCTTTCCGGTTGCCGCCCTGCGGTTTTCCGGACAAAACTACTGAAGCTGGTGACACTCTTTCCATAAGAGAGCTTTTGCTTCTTAGAGTAGTATTTGAAGGCCTCTGGATTCCACACCTCTATCCACTTACCAACACCAAGGATCAGGACATCTTTCTCGACATCAACCTCGTCAAATAGCTCCTGGGGAACTGATACGCGCCCCTGGGAATCTACCCTGACTTCTGTTGCCATTGGCAGGAATCTCCTGTAGAAAGAATCCTGCTCCTCGTCCGAAAGATCTCCTGCGCCGAAATTCTCCACATATTCCTGAAAACTCTCAGAAGGGAAGAGCATTAGACAGTCATGGGAACCAAGGGTAACTGTGAAATAGCTGTAAGGTTCACCATCGCGGTTTTTCCGCATGCGCGAAGGTATATTGAACCTGCCCCTGTCATCCCTCTGGTATTTACTCAACCCTGTGAAGAAGTCTTTCGACATCCCTTAACTCCATCATTTACAAATAGTTAACAAGTACGGGAATACTCCTCTGCGGGCATTTAACCCATTTTAACCCAATATTATTCCCTTTACTATCTATAATGATAGTAACAGCCCTGAACTTGTCAAGATTTTTCTTCAACAAAACACCTTTTTTTCTTTGAATATCAAGGATTTTTGTGTAGTGAGCTATTCCTAGCGAAACTAAATGCCTGTGTGCGATAAATCAACTAAAATATTATTTGGGGTTAAAATGGGTAAACTTAGCAAATCTTGCCCAAAAAAAAGGGCGACCAAAATGGTCGCCCGAGTAAGTCATTGGAGGTATGATCAGGTTACATATGCCTCAAGTGTTCTGGATCGTGAGGAATGTTTCAGCCTCTTTATGGCCTTTTCTTTGATCTGCCTGACCCTTTCCCTTGTAAGGTGGAATCTCTCCCCAATCTCCTCAAGGGTGAGTGCACTGTCCCTGTTGATACCGAAATAGAGGCTTATCACCTCGGCTTCACGCTCCGACAGGGTTGAAAGTATGCGCTCAACCTCATCCTTGAGACAGTCGTGGAAGAGTTTTGTGTCCGGTGATATCTGTGAGCTGTCCTCAAGGACATCCTTGAGAGAATTGGAGTCTCCATCGGAGAAAGGAGCATCGAGTGAAAGGTGGGATGTAGACATACGAAGGGTCTCTTCCACCTCGGCCTCTGTCATATCAAGCTCTTTGGCCAGTTCGCTCGGTGATGGTGGATGTCCCTGTTCCTGCTCAATCCTTCTGTGGGCCTTGCCAATTTTATGTAGTGTTCCCACTCTGTTCAGTGGAAGACGCACAATCCTTGACTGCTCGGCAAGGGCTTGGAGTATGGACTGTCTTATCCACCAGACTGCATAGGAGATGAACTTGAAGCCGCGCTTCTCGTCAAATCTCTTTGCTGCCTTGATAAGTCCAATATTACCTTCATTGATTAGATCTGCGAGGGATAGTCCCTGATTTTGATACTGTTTTGCAACACTGACGACAAATCTTAGATTTGCCTTTGTCAGCTCTTCTAAGGCCATCTGGTCACCCTCTCTTATCTTCTTTGCCAGCACGACTTCTCTTTCGGCTGTGATAAGTGGGGTTTCCCCGATCTCCTTTAGATAGAGGTCCAATGATCTATTGGTGTTTCGGAATTTATTTCCGCTTTTCCTTTTAGCCATTCTCTCCTCTTCTACCTTCTGTCGTTTTTCGACATTATGCTGAATATTGAGCACATAGGTATCTGCTCTGATATGTTGTGCCCTTCAGTCCTTTTCTTTTCAATTTGAGTTTTGTACTCATTACAATACTTTCGCAAACCTAATAAATTCGACCTCCTGATACTGCTCAATTGGGAAACAAAATTTTCGGAAAATCTATCCGCAGCTTTGAACAGATGAGTTAGTTATCAAATCGGAAGAACCGATATAAGCATCGGGCAGATATCGACTACAGTACATCAAACTGCCCTCGCCACCCTGTTATACTCTCTTGTCGAACTTGAGCTATCCCTTCAGAATCATGATTGTCCTATAGCAGGCAGGCAAAGAAATCTACGTTCGGTCGTTGACAGAACTGAACCTGATTACGACCCTGGGCAGGTAATTTTCCATTCTTTGGAACACTATCAAGCCTTGTGCAGCATACAACGAACCAATATTCCACTAAAAAGCCGCCACTTCTTGGCCTGACCCAAGTTTTCAATTCGGAGCTTCGGTCAATTAAGTAGTATAGAAGTATTTTTCGTAATGTCAAGTTTTGAGGGTTATTTTTTTCGGTTGATTAAGTTGTTTTTTTTAAGATATTCTCTATATGTCGAAGAAAAAACACATCTACCCGCTTTGGATTGCGCTGAGCTTAGGACTTGTACTGAGGTTTATACATCTATACATGTTCTCAAAATCGGCGCTCTTTGCGCCTATAGGACTGGATGAGCTGTATCATCACTTCTGGGCCCTGGATATTGCTTCCGGAAATCTGATTGCAGATGGTGTCTTCTTCCGAGCCCCACTATATCCATATCTATTGGGAACTGTTTATTGGCTAGGCGACGGAAGTCTTCTTTTGGCAAGGCTGCCGGGACTCATCTCCGGGATGGTCTCAATCTACCTTGCATGGTTTGCAAGCCTCGAATTCACTAATAGAAAGTCAATCGCGGGTTTAGCAGCCATTGTCTTTGCTGTTAATCCTGTTTTCATCTATTTTGAAAGCCGCCTTCTACTTGATTTTCTTTTGATTCCCTTTATCCTGATTGTAATACTGTCTTTGCAGAGGGCAGACAAAAAAGGGGGCTATCTCTTTCTCGCAGGCCTTTCCTCGGGCTTTTTCATTATTACAAGACCTACTTTCCTTGCGCTCATTCCATTTCTCTGTGCATACATCTATTTGAGCCACCGCAAGTTTGTGAAGCTGCTCCCTTTTCTTTTGGCCACTGCGTTACCTGTTCTGCCAGTTTTTATCTCAAATCTTTCCCATGGTTCAACGACTCTTGTCGCCTCACAGGGGGGAATCAACTTCTTTATTGGCAACAATGAGCAGGCGGATGGAGTTTCTGCCTCATTTCCAGGGTTAGGGAATGCATGGCACAATGACGACGCTGTCAGATTAGTCAAAGAGCAATACCCTGAAATAACAGAAAAGGAGATATCCGGACACTTCTATCGAGAGGGTCTGGAGTTTCTGTTCTCGCCAAAAGGGATGAAGCTGCTTCTTAAAAAAACGGGTCTGTTCTTCCATGGTGCATTTATCGGAAATAATGGCGACATCGATTTTTACAGAAGATTTTCGCCGGTTCTGAGAATACCAAATCCCTCTGGCTTGATCTTCGCCTTCGGGATTATGGGACTCATTTTTGTGAGAAAAAAGGGAATGCCTCTTATTGCTCTTCTCATCATTATATATAGTGGCATCGTTATTCTGTTTTTTGTGAATACACGATTCAAGTTACCTGTCTACCCTCCTTTGATTCTTTCAGCTGCATTTTTTATAGACTATACTATAGACCAGACGAAAGGAAAAAGGGTCATTATTCTCACATTGGCAATCTTTCTATCTATTTTATTTTCAATTGACTTTTTCGGTCTTTCTAATTTCAACAGCGGTGCCTTTCATTTCTCGATGGGCATCGCCGAGATGCGCCAGGGAAGACATGAACAAGCTGAAGACTATTTTCACCAATCACTTGAGGAAAATCCAACAAAGAGCAGTGCCAACCTCAATCTCGGTATCATAGCCCTAAAAAAAGGTAGACTGGATGAGGCAATCAGATTTTTCCATAACGAAGTGGATATTGAAGGAGACAAGGCAAAGGCTCTGTCTAATATCGGCATGGTCAACCGACTGCTCGGAAATAGTCAGGAGGCAATTCGATATGGCAAGATAGCAGTTTCTGAGTCTGGTGACCGAAGGGATGCCTACTACAATCTATCGCGGACCTATTTTGAGCTTGGACAAGAAGATAGCGCACAACGGATTGCCTCTGAAGGGCTGAGAAGCTACCCAGACAATCTTCGTCTGCTCTACGCCAAGGCAACAGCAATGCTCAAAGAGGGTTCTGACAGTAGCTATTACTACTTTGCTCAACTCATCGAAAATGGCAATCGAGATCTGGTACAGAATTATGATTTTGGTTCAAGGATACAGGCGGATATGGGATTATCAGGTAATAACAGGGAATTGATCGCAAAGGCCCACTTCAACATGGCAAGACCCGGACTGCCAATTGACTCCATAGAGAATCACCTTGAAGAGGCAATTCGCTTAGACCCTTCATTTCAGGAGGCATACATTCAACTCGGCAATATCAAGAACATGAAAAGGGATACACAAATGGCACTTTCTCTATACAGACTGGCTCTTGAAAACGGACCAATGACACCACTTCTTGCCTTCAATCTTGGCAATTCAGAGGCAGCTATGGGAAACTACACAAGGGCAAAGGAGCTCTTCCAGATTGCCGCAGAGGACTCGAACATAACCGCGGAAGCTCAGAAAAGACTGAAGGCGCTGGAAAGGATTATTCCATAATTTTTATCTTGCCCAAACCAATCACTCCAATATATTATTTAAGATTGGGGTCTTCATAGTCATGGGCAAAGCCGATGGAAGATCAAATAACGTTGCATTTGAGATATGTTTATATGCTATAAGGAGAGAAAATGGCACATAAAAAATCAGGCGGTTCCGCAAAGAACGGTCGGGACACAATCGGAAAGAGACTTGGCATCAAGAGATTTGCAGGTCAGACAGTCCGCGCTGGTAATATTCTTGTAAGACAGAGGGGAACAACATATCACCCGGGCGAAGGCGTCGGAGTTGGTTCTGACTATACACTCTTCGCACTTAGAGATGGTAAGGTGGAGTTCACCAAGAATCGCTTCGGAAAGAAGCTGATCGCGATTAATCCCTCTTGAGACTAAGAAAGTTAAGTAGATGAACAAAATTGCTCTTGTAGTATCAGGCGTTGGCTATGATACAGGTTCTTCTGTATTTGAGATTCCTTTTGTACTTCGTTCCCTCGAAAAAAGGGGGATGATTCCCCAACCTGCAGTCCCCCGGGATACCTTCAATAAACGAGGACTTCTCATCAGGGCTTCAGCTATCAAGAAAGAGATCGAAGACATCTTCAATGATAAGGTATACCTGATAACAGAGATAAAGCCAAAGGAACTCGATGGCGCTATAATTGTCGGGGGAAAAGGCAACCTTTCAGTGTTGACAGACTACTCGCTCAAAGGAGAGAATGCCCAGCCAAATCCCGAGCTTAAGGATCTGATAAGAGGGCTGAAGGTCAGAAATAAACCCATTGGCATACTGGGTTATGGTTGCGTCCCCCTTGTTCTGAGCATGAAAAATGTGGCCAATCCAATTCTGACATCAGGTGGTGACCCGAGGATTCAGGACCATCTGGAGAGAATGGGGACTATGGTCATCAACACCACAGCGGATAATGTCGTTATAGATGAGGAGAACAAGATTTTCTCTGCCCACGGCGTCATACCATCATCAAGCATATATCGAGCCTCGATTGGCATTGAGCAGGTAGTGAATGCACTGGTGGATTCAATCCTCGACAAGCCCACTCAAAGCACAACGAAATAACAGGCTTTCTTTATCTTTCAAGGGCGGAAAGTGCTTTCCGCCCTTTTTTTTTATAGTATATTTCTGAAAATGAGTAAAAGGAGGAAAATGAGAGGATTTCTATTCTTGGCTGTAGTGATTCCAACCCTTTTCGGGTGGACAGCCTATCAAAACAACCCTGAAGGCATGCTCTCAAACCCCGCATATCTTGGCTGGATCAACGAGAGCGAGATGCATGTATGGGGTTTGAATGGCGATCGAACTGACTTTGAGCATAATCACGGAATTTCTATGAACTTTGAGGGTATTGGTTTCTCCTATCGCCGAGCTGAGGATCTCTATGACTATGATCTTGGGCTGGGCATAAATGACCCGAGGGGAATTCTCCATGTAGGATATCTTTACAACTGGCAGAAATATCAGGGGCATATCGATCGAAGCTGGAGTCTCGGTGCCCTTGTACAGCCCACAGAGTGGACATCCTTTGGCTGGACATACCATAAATGGGGCAATGAACGCAGAAACACACATTCCTTCGGAATTGCAGTAAGGCCGTTATCCGAAAAGATAACCCTTTTTGCAGACGGATTGCTCGAAGAAAAAGGAGAGGTAAAGGACATAATATATTCCGCTGGTGCCGAGTTGCATCTGATCAACGGCATAAGAATCTATGGCGACTATGATATTGAGAACGAGACAATCGGATTTGGCCTCAGGCTGGATATGCCCAATGCCGGCTGGGGAGCAGAATCAAGGATGATTGACGACGAGATGGACGACATCAAGTACTTTGTGCACATGTCAACACACAGGTTCAGCTCAATCTTTCCCGGAGGTCCCAAAAAGAAACTTCAGATGAACCTAGAGGGAGACATAGCTGAGCAGGAGAAATTTGCATTCTTCTCCTTTGACAGGAATACCCCCCTCATCGAACTCCTTGAGGAGATTGAATACGTCAAGGATAACAAGGAACTGATAGGATTCCAGATTTACTGGAAAAACCCCTCCCTTTCTTTTGCCCAGGCATATGAACTTCGCAAGGCTCTGGTCGAAACTGACAAGGAGATAATCATATATGCCAAAAATCTCGGCAATCTCGACTACTATGTCTGCTCAAGCGCCGATTGGCTTGGTATGACACATGGAGGGTATCTCTCGCTGGTTGGTCTTGGCGCAGACGTAAAGTATTTTAAGGAGACATTGGACAAAATCGGTGCCCGGATGGAGGTTATCTCTGCAGGCAAGTACAAGGATATTGGCATCTTCACAGATACCCTCATGAGTGATGTTGTACGTGAAGAGCAGGAAGCATTATTGACCTCGCTGAACGATGAGTTTATCTCCAGGATTGCCGAGAGAAATGACATGGGCAAGGCCAAGGCCCAGGGACTTGTTGATGAAGGGCCATATTCTAGCGAGCAGGCATTGGCTGAGGGACTTATAGACAGTGTTCTCTTCCCCGACGAATTCGGCGAGACGCAGAACCTCAAACTCCTGAACAGGGTCGGTCTTGAGTCCTATAAGTCTCGCGATGAGAGCTTCGGACCAAACAGAAAGATCGCCATCATTTATGCAGAGGGCGAGATTGTAGGCGGGGAAGGCGGCAGACGTGGCCTTATGTCCAAGACAACAATAGGACCAAGGGATATTGAAAGAGCCGTTAAGGAGATCCTTGATGATGGTTCAGTCAAAGGAGTGGTGCTGAGAGTTTCCTCACCCGGTGGCAGCGCACAGGCCTCTGAAGAGATGTGGCATCATCTTATGAAGCTCAAGGAAAAGGATATACCTCTGATAGTGTCCATGGGCTCAGTTGCAGCATCCGGTGGTTATTACCTGTCCGCCGCAGGGGACAAAATCTATGCCGATCCAAACACCATCACAGGCTCTATCGGCGTAATCGCAATGAAACCATCAATTGGCGGATTGCTCGATAAAATTGGGGTTAATTCCTCCCAGATCAAAAAAGGGGAGAATTCCCTGATGTATTCCCTATCCGATACCTTCACAACGGCACAGAAGGAGAAGCTGACGGAATCACTTAAGGAGACATATATTCTCTTCAAGGAAAGGGTATCTGAAGGCAGAAATATGAGCATGGAAGAGGTTGAGGAGGTCGCACAGGGCCGAGTCTGGACAGGAACAGATGCCAAAGAACAGGGACTAGTTGATGAGATAGGCGACCTTATGGATGCCATAGCCCATGCTGCAAATGAAGCAGGCATAGAAGACTACACAATAAAGACATACGGCGCAGGCGGTTTCCCCGGAGAGCTGTTCAAGGGTATTGCCCCGACAGAGCCTGAGGTTGCGCTGGAGAATGGATTAGAAAAACTGCTTGGTGAGAGGGTGCACATCCCATCCTACCCATTCAATCCTGCGGAGCCATTGATGCTCTCACCGAGTCTGATCGAGATTAAGTAGCTCAGTTATAAGCAAAAAAGCCCCTCCGAAGAGGGGCTTTTTTGAAAAAAGAAAACCCTTCAAATCTTCTTCAATCTTATCTCAAAGAGTTTTGGCCACAGCTTTCCTGTTACTAGAAGGTTTCCCGTCTCGGGATTGACGGCAATGCCATTCATAACATCCCGTCTTCCACTGTAGAGGCCAAGGAGCCCGGAAAGGTCTATCCAGCCTTTGACTTGCCCGTCAGCAGGATCAATAATAGCAATGGAATCTGTCTGCCAGACATTGGCATATATCATCCCGTCAATAAATTCAAGTTCATTCAGGTGGATGACCTGCCTCTCGCCGTCCATGACATTGAGTGCCCGTATTGGTCTGAAGGTGTTTCTGTCGAGATAAGTCAACCTGGAACTGCCATTTGACATTATCAAGGATGAGCCATCATCGGTTATGCCCCAGCCTTCTCCTTCATATTTGAATCTGCCTTTGAACTTGAGAGTCTCCAGATCATAGACGAAACCAATGCCTGCCTGCCAAGTGAGCTGTATAAGTCTGTCTCCACTTGGTGTTATACCTTCTCCGAAGAAATCATCGGGTAAATCAACCTTCAACCGGACCCGCCCTGAGGGGAACTCCTTTTGCATTACAGACGAAAAACCATGCCTGCCTGTTCCCTCATAAAGATAGCCATTATGCATGAACAGTCCCTGAGTGAAGTCATCAGTCGAATGGGGATACTCAGCCACTATTTCATAGGAATAAGCTGTCGGACCTTCATCCTTCGATAAAAGATAGGTGCCAGCTGTGCCCGATATGAGTACAATAATAGAAACAACAATGATCAGCATTGCTTTACCACGTTTTTTGGTCTTTACATCTCTTTTTGCTTTTTTGGTCATATGAGCAATCTTTTTTACTGACGGATCATAACAACAAGTCCGCCGCCCCTCTCAATGCCGCAGACAAATGATTTTGCACCGGTCCCAAAGGTGAGTTTCTTTGTCTGACCGTCTTTGAGTGTAAGATTCTCTTCTTTCACTCCATCCCTGTCAGTGACTCTGTAGACCAGGTTTGTTATCTCCGAATCCTGGGAATCACCGACAAGTGTTATGTTGACAGAACGCGAAGGATTCAACCAGAATGTTCTCTTTCCGCCTGAAATGAAGTAGTCCCTCTCAATGGGATCCTCTTCATTCCCCTGTCTTTCCCTCTCACCGTGGAGTTTCAGCTTACCTCTGGACATTTCAATGACCATCGAAGTGGCTTCGTCGGGAACCTTTGGAGAAAAACTTGTATTTGCCTTTGGCAAAATCTGTTTTTCCTCAGACAGCAGTTCCTGCATATTGTATATCCTAAGTGTAAAAGCTGCTGTATCCGGAAGGTGATTGATGAGCATTACGCTCTCATTCCATTTGGTACTCAATGGTATTGTGATCTTTGCACCTTCAGCAATTCTGAATCCGAATGGAAAATCAAACTCCATCTGCTCTGTCACAGCAGGACCGGAAAGCTCAGCCTGCATGGCCTGTCTTGCCATCTCTACCTGAGATTTCTTTTCTTTGAAATTATCGGGTATTGAAAGGTATTCTCCCCCTTTGGTATTGGAGGAGATATCAGTCAGACGCATTGTGCCTTTTTTGCCCTCTGCATAGAAAATCTGTATAATCGGAAAGTCCAGCTCAAGAGAGACCCACTTTTCGTAAACCTTTGCTCGCCTGTCGCCATATGCATAGTGTTTGGCAGTCAGACCATTTATAGTTGTGTCGCCTTTGAATACCGGAGGAAAGGCATTTGCGCTTTTCTCCCAGGCAAAGACGGGATCATAGAAGGGGTTTGCCGGTGTGAGTTTGACAAATGACGACTCCTCTGGAAAAACATTGAAGGAGACCCCTTTGTCCTTATCAACAATCAGGTATCCACTTTCTGTGTCGGAAAAATCGAGTCGGTAGCTATTGCCGGTGACTGTTATATCGGCAAATAGGGAATCGCCGTTTGGTGTGTCAATCCTTATCGTACCCTCAAAATCGCCCTTTGTTGCCGGTCTTGTGCAGGCAAAAAATACAAGCAATACAAGAAAAATAATCTTCTTCATAATGTCCTTTCTATTTCTGGTAAAAATGGCTTGTACTCTCGAAAAGGCAAGTAAATTCAGCGAACAACAGTCATCGTACCTTCACAGATAGCTTCACCATTACGTAGAATGATATATAGATACAGTCCTGGGGAAAGAAGCTCCCCTTCTGAATCCCTGCCATCGTATGCATGGCTCAAAATATCCAGCCTGTGACTTACAAGCCCCAGATTGCCCTCATAGACCTTTTCGCGCCTTTTATTGAATATCAACAGCTTCGCATCATCCGAATACATGAAGGGATACTCAAAGACTGTGAGGTCATTGTAGTTGTCGCCATTTGGCGTAAAGGGATCTGGGTATTGGTTGCAATATACGGTAGGTTCAATCATGAATATATGCTCCATGAAGCTGACATTGTCGTCACAATAGGTTGTAGAATCGGATGATTCGATGCTGAAAAAGACCGAATCACCCTGAACAAAGCTGGTTCCGGCATATGCAGGCTCGAATAAGAGATTGCCTGCTAAGGTTGTAGCGTCATATGTAATTCTGTACGTCTCCCGGGGCATAAGCCTGTCACCGATATAGAAAATTATGCTGGATGTATCCACTCCTGTCACATCATCGCTGAAATCGATTGAAATGCTCTGATCTGTAGCAAGTATTAGCCATGCCGAATCAGGAGGATTGACAAGATCATATTCCGGAGGTAGCAAATCCATTACAAATGTAGCAGAGGGATGGTTCTCAAGTGGATTTCCTAGCATATCCTCGGCGTAAACAATTGTATATGCTATTGTGTCACCGTGTTGATATGGCACATCGGGAATGAAAACAAGCAAGCTATCCTCTTCTATGTATTGAAGCCTGTGATCACCCCAGCTTATGACCTCGTCATTTATCTCTATAACAGTCTCATCGAGATATAGACCATCCTCATCGAAAAGATATATCCTGATATACTCGTCCTCACAGCCCGAAGAGGTGTTGTTAAGAGGGCGCACAAGCTCAGCCATTGGTCCACCGGTCTCGATGAAGAAACCGCAGGTGAAACTACTCAGATTAGGTCCGCAATAGTTGATTGGGTCGCTCGGTGTGTCGCTCGCTCTAAATGTCATGGGCACATAGTCTCCGCCCTGCCAGGCAAGCCCAGCAAGTTCCGGAAAGAAAACAAGATGACCATCTTCATATTCCAGAGCTGGATCCGAAATATTATATATATTCCCATCTATATCCAGCTCTATGGACGAAGGATCGACACCTGTCACAGAATCATATATGAAAATCGATATGCTGTCGGGATATCTTGAACCCAATACAGTAGAGCAGGGAGGGAAGAGAGCTGAGAACACAGGTGGTGAAAAGTCAAAGGAAAAGGACCATCTAATGTCTTCCATAAGAACAACCCCCATTGTATTCTCGCACCCTGTGAGCATGGCGGTTGTTATCTCTCCATCCTGAAAAGGAGGATCAGGATGGAGAACAAAGGAAGGCTCTGTGAAGTTTATCTCGGTGTAATCATATGTCTGGCTTTCCATTGATCCATCAAAATATCGCCTCTCAAGAACCATCTCCAATGAAGAAGGCTCTATGCTGAACATGGTATCATAGACTGACAAGACAATGCTGTCATTCGGACACATATCATAGATATTTGAATCCGGTCTGTGTATGATCACCTTTGGCATTGAGGGATAGCAGTTCTCATTGGTTGCACAGCCGTATACTGTATCGACATATTCTCTTCCTTCATTCCAGAATATAGCAGAGAAACAGATATCATTACCTGTGCATGAGGAATCGACTACAACCCTCCATCCAAAGGATACTGTATCCATAGGCGGGAGATATGTCAGCCTCAATGTATCATTTGAGGAGATATCAATGCAATCGCCACCAAGCAGAGTTGCATATACTGTATCAAGGGTTACACCCGTAGCATTAATGGCACTTATGTTTACCACCGCAGATTCGCCGATAAGGGACACTACATCTGGAAAAATAACATCCCAGCCTGTAGAAAGCGGATATCGTTGGCCGCCGGAATCAAGGGATACAGCACTATACCAGCTGTCAGCTGTGGCATGTCCGGTGGTTGCCGCAAAAAAAGCAACCGTACCTGTCGCCATAACAAGGTCATATACCTCTGAGTCCAGCTCATCGGAAAAAGTGGTCCCATCTCCACGATAGTGATAGTTGATATCTGTAAAGTTAATCAACACGTGCAGTGTTGTTGGTCTCCACTCATAGAGTCTTATGGCATCAGCCATTGCATCGATCTGCAGCTCTGGACCGTCGCCACCTCCGGAAGGACCACATCCTCGTATCAAGGGCATAAAGTCAGCGGTGTCGGCATAGAGCTGATTGCCTGGTCGTGAGGGGTCTGAATCCCAAATATTTGTTGCATCTCCATATGGTACCCCACCAAGCCTGTAGTCATAACCACCTGCCTCAAGGGCAGAAATAAAGTCTCCGATATTGGCAGTAACATTTCTCAGTGTTGAGCCCATAGACCCTGTGGAGTCGATGCAGAAGACAATATCAACACCACCCTCCTGGTCTCTGCAGCCCATATCATAATAGAAATGATCTTCAAGCTCCTCCATAATCTTCTGTATACCACCTGAACTGAAATCAAGGCTCTCCACCCTGAAGCCTGCACCTAAAAGGGAGGTTGTGAAAAGTGACAGAACTAATAGCAGATATTTGACCATAATTATCCTCCTGAAAATTGTATTTCTCTAATATAGGTCCATCAACCCTAGAAAATCAAGGTCAAATATTGATCAATACACCACACAACAATGAGAATCATAATTATCACGATCAATGCCAGATAGTCAGAAATTGCAGGAAAAAGAGGAACAAGATGTGTTCTATCGCCCTTTGAGTGGTAGCCCTTGAGCTCAAGAGCACAAGAGATAGAATCTGCCCTCCTGAATGCTCTGATGAAAAGCGGAATAACCAATGGAATGACAGACATAATCTTTTTCTTGATGCTGCCTTCGATCGTAAGACCTCGTGCCTTTTGAGCCATCCTTATCCTGCCAATGTCGCTGAAAACTTCGGGAATGAATCTCATTGTTATAAGTAAAGATGTGCATACGTCCCTGATTCCGAGATTTATGAGAAATGACAATGTCTGTTCGAGGGAAGATGCAAGTTCGGATGGTTTTGTTGTCCAGCCGAATATGGAGGCAAAGAGCAGCATCTCGTATAACCTCAGGCTGAAGACAATCCCTCTTTTCAGACCTTCATGGGAAATTCTGAAAAAAACCAAATCATAGCCTGCTCCTCCTGTGAAAACAATATGCATGGCAATAACCATCACAAGAAAAATCCATATCCCCTTGAGAAGCTTAAACCCGCGCCAGAGACCTACCTTTGATACAAACAGGAAAAAAAATGCAAAGAAAAACCCAAAGATATGCGTAAATGCTGAGATTCTAAGCACCAGAAAGAGTGAGAAAAGGATCAAAAGAAGTAGTTTGATCAGGGGGTTCATCCTGTGAATGGATGATTCACCCTGAATGTATTGACCGAGATGGACAAGCTTAAGGATATTCCACCTCTCCTTTGAAAGTAACCTTGACCTCTCCACTGAGGAAAATATCTTCTTCGTTCCATTCAATCGTAAGTTCGCCGGGAAGCCGAACAACAACCACACAAGGTGAATCGACAAAACCAAGTTGACCGGCAATAAGCGCAGCAGCAGTGGCACCTGTTCCACAGGCAAATGTCTCGTCCTCTACCCCTCTCTCATATGTGCGAATATGGATCCTTTCTCTACTTTCGATCCTTACAAAATTCATATTTGTCCCGGGGGGATTGAAATCAGGATGATATCGGACAAAGGCACCCATTGCTCTGACATCTATCTTTTCAAGGTTATCAACGAACATAACCTTATGTGTGACACCTGTATTGGCATGGTAAAGCGGCATTTTCATGCCCTCGTAGACTAGCTCCTTCACCTTTGTTGACACCTCTGATTCCGGCATGCCTATGCGCACGAAATCTCCCTTAATTGTTGCAGGCAGAACACCTGCCCCTGTCTGTATAGTCAGTTCTTTTCCATAGCCCAGTGAACTGGCAAAATGAGCTATACACCTGGCTCCATTGCCACACATATCTACCTCAGAGCCATCGCTGTTCAGATAGCGCATCCTTACATCTGCAGAATCCGAGTTCTCCAGAAGAAGTACGCCATCAGCCCCTACTCCAGTTCTTCTGTGACAGACCTTGATAGTAAAATCGGCCCTGTCTCTTATTATCCCTTCACGATTGTCGACAACGACAAAGTCATTGCCCGTTCCGCTCATCTTCAAGAATCTTTTCACGCTTCCTCTTTTCAAGATCATCATATACGAGCTGTAGCTTTTCAGGCGGTATACTGCTTTCAAGCATCTTGAACCATCTCTTCGATTCGTCATATTTCTGGAGATAGATATTCAAAATTGCGATGTTCTGTATGAAATTGATATTTGTCTTGTCGGTCTGATGGAGCTTTACTGCAAGTTCGATGGCCCTTTCCGTCGCTGCCATCTCCTGCAATCTGGCCACCCCCGCCGCCATTGACCTGCCAACAAGCTCGATCAGATAGCTCCGTCTCTCGTCAAGTTCAGCTATCTCCGGGAGGTCGAAGAGACCAGCAGGCAAGACATGAACGTAATCATTAGAAATGACTTTGTAAAGACCATTTGACCTTGCCTGAAATCGCTCTGTAAGGGGTGCCCAATCCACAAAAAGGGCTACCGGTCTATCCATTTGAATATTGTATCCAACCATCGCAAAAATCATTTCGCGATAGGCATTCTCAATCCTCTGAGGATCATGTTCATTACGCTGTTCAAAGGGTGTAACTCTCTCGACAAAATTGGCAATATAGGGTGCTGAACTCGAAAAATGCTCGGGGTACTCTCTCAGCAGTTTCTCGACATACCAGGATCTCTTGAGCAATGCAAAATCAACAAGGACAACATCTTCCCGAAATCCCCTCTCCCATTGAATATATCGAGCCGGCGCATAAATGTCCCAGTTGTCGATGATTACAACCGAGTTTTGAGGGGCCGAAACAAGAAAAAGATATGCAAGATCCTCTGCAAATGAATCATCTTTCTCATAGTCTAGGAAAATGCTGACTGCTGCAGTTAACAGGAGTATGGCAGCTACACCTTTTCTTAAGCTTTCATTAATCATGGAAGAGATACCCTGCCCTGCAAGCAGGACCGTAGAAAGATAGAAGGGCAGGTAATATGTATCAATATCCGGTATGCTGTAGTTAATTGAGTAAAAGAAGTCAACCAGCATTATTGCAACAAAGAACAGGAGCCTCCTTGGCTGTCTAAAATTTAGGAGAATACCAGTAAGAAGCAGCAACGGCAAAGCAATCCAGTTTTGGCTTGTGAGTAGTTTCCAGAAGACAGAGATATTGGATCGCAGTGCCCCTGATTGGCTCTCGAACATCCAGACACGATATTGCCAGCCGGAAATATGCCTGATGAAATTCTGCCATGTTGTTGGATTACCCCAGTTGGCAGCAGGATCTATTGCAGCACGTAGGGGAAGATATGTATAAACAGACAGGCCAATAGCAAAAAACAGAAGTGTCTGTGCAAGCAACACGAGATTAAGTCTTTTATAGTTAAGGAAGAAAAGCAGAAGTATTGCCGGAACATAGAGAACCGTGTGCATGTGGTTGCCAAATGAAAGCCCGGCAATCAATCCCCCCAGGATGATGAACCTTCCGTTTCCTCGCAAGAAGCCGACCCAGAAAAGTAGGATCATCAAAAGATCGAGGAAGGTTTCCAGGGAATATACCTCTGTACCAGTACTGGCCTGCCAGAATGTTCTCCCAAACAAAAAAATGAGGGCAACTGAAAAGGCGATCAACTCATTATCTCGTGCTGAACTTGTGTATATCACGAAAAGATAGACCAGAACGCCCGTCATTGCACCGAAAAAGAGGCTCATGAAAGACGTTGCCAAGACACTCTCTAAGGGAAGTATTAACGTGAAAAGTCTTCCAAGAATTGTATATAGAGGATAACCTGTGGGGTGGGCAATGCCGAGGCTTCTTGACGCCATTGCAAGTTCTCCGGAGTCAATTAGACCAACTCCGCTCTCGAGAGTATATAGATAGCCAATGAAGCCAAGTGCAAAAACCAGATATGCAAAAATCCTCTTTTTCATACCGTGAATATATAGTACATGCCGCTTGTCGCAACAATTCCCTTGCTCATTCAGGGTCAAATCCTATATTTTGTGATTAAATTCCCATATTTTGTCGATTTCCAATCGGCAAGAAAAAGACTAAATTTGATATTGGGGGAATCATGATAGAGAATCTTAAGGTAAAAAATCTCAAGGTCATCCCTGACGAACGCGGCAGGTTGATGGAGATCATGAGAAATGATGACGATATGTTCTACAATTTCGGTCAGGTCTACATCACCACGACATACCCAGGTATCGTGAAGGCCTGGCACTTTCACAAGTTGCAGGATGACTATGTGACATGCATACATGGCATGATCAAGATGGCCCTTTTCGATGCCCGCAAAGAATCGAAGACCTATGGCGAGATAAATGAATTCTTCATAGGTGAGCACAGACCTCAATTGATACGCATACCCAAGGGTGTGTATCATGGCTGGAAGGCCATCGGTGATAAAGAGGCCATCATTGTAAATATCCCAACAGAGGCCTACAATTACCAGGAACCTGACGAATATAGACTCGATCCGTACGACAATTCGATTCCATATAACTGGAAGCTCAAGGAGGGTTGATTTGGGAAGAAGCATAGAAAAGATACTCGTCACCGGTGGAGCTGGTTTTATTGGGTCGAATTTCTGCCGCCTCCTGCTCAGTCAACAGACACCCCCAGATATTACCATCATTGATAAGCTGACATATGCCGGAAGCCGGGACAATATTAAGGACATCATAGATAAGGTTCGGTTCATACAGGCTGACATAGCAGACTCCAATGCAATGATGGAAATCTTTGCAGAGGAGAAATTCCAGATTGTAGTTAACTTTGCGGCGGAATCCCACGTAGACCGTTCTCTTGTTGATGCTTCCCCCTTTTTGAGAAGCAATATCATTGGCACAGCTGTCCTGCTGGAGGCCGCAAAGAAATACAGACCTGAGCTTTTTTGTCAGATATCTACAGATGAGGTCTACGGCTCAATTGATGAGGGAAGCTTCACGGAGGAGTCCAATTTCAAGCCATCAAGCCCGTATTCAGCATCGAAGGCTGCCGCTGATAATCTTGCCAATGCATACTACACATCCTTTGACGTCCCTGTCGTCATAACAAGAAGCTCCAATAATTACGGGCCCTATCAGTTCCCCGAGAAGCTCATACCACATTTCATAAAACTCGCACTTTCAGGGAAAAATCTCACCCTTTACGGGGACGGTCAGAATATCCGAGACTGGCTCTATGTGGACGATAACTGCAGGGGCATTAAGACTGTTATAGAAAAGGGCAAGACAGGTGAAGCATACAATATCGGTGCCAACGTCGAAAGAACTAATACAGATATTGCTGAACTCATCCTTGATCAGACCGGCAGAAACGATGTCAGTATTGACTACATCAAAGACAGGCTGGGCCACGATAGACGCTATTCACTCGACTCATCAAAGCTCAAAAGACTTGGCTGGAAACCCGAAGTTGATTTTGAAGAGGCCTTCAGAGAAACGATTAACTGGTTCCAGAGCAATCCTGACTTCTGGCAAAAGGAGATTTAGATGAGACGGCTCTTAATACCCTTTCTTGTCTTGATGATTTTTGCTCAGGATATGAGCGATCTTTCAAAGCTGGCACAGGAGAAGAAAAAAGGTCTGAATGCACGAAGTCAGGCAATTGATCTTGAGGAGCTGTTGAACAAGAAAAATGATGCAACTGAGAGTGAGCTTTCCCGTATCGGCGAATATTTACCTGTTGAAGGGAGCATTGTCGATTCTTTATATATAGTCGGTCCCCATGATGTCATCGCCGTAATGTACATCACACCAGACTCCGAGGAGGAAAACAGGCTGGATATGATAGTCAATCCTGACGGTGAGATAATCATACCAAGTTATGGTGCTGCAAAGGTTTCCGGATTGAGCTTCCGTGACACAAGAGAGATAATCAAGGAAAAGATAAAGACCCTGGTCAATGTCTCAAGAATAACGGTTAATCTTATTGAGACCAGAATTTTCCGAGCTCATATCACTGGCTATGTAATGCTACCAGGTGCATATAATGTCTCAAGCTCACACAGAGTTTCTGATCTTATAGACCTTTCAGGCGGACCTGCTCCGAGTGCTGACCTTTCATCAATATCGATCATAAGAAGTGACCAGGATTTGGTAGTCGATCTCTATCAATACCTCAAAAAAGGGGATATCGCGCAGAATCCCTTCCTGCAGGACGGTGATATTGTGAATATTCCACCTTTGCTTGAGGGTCAGCGGATATATGTTTCCGGTGCCGTCAAGAGTAATGGCTATTATCCTTTCAATGATGGATATACTCTATGTGATTACATACCCAATATCATCGATCAAACACAGAATAGCGACCTCTCGAATATAAAGATACTCAGAGATCGCAAGGAGTACATCGTTGATTTTACAGAAGATTGCTCCTTTGATCTGAAATCAGATGACAGGGTCATTATCCCCATTCAAATGGATTCAGTTATAGTCGGTGGACTTGTCCAGAATGGAGGAAGCTATCCCTACAAGCCCCATGCGACTTATGCAACCTATGTTGCCATGGCCGGTGGCCCAACCGAAAAGGGTGGTATAGGCAGGGTGAGCGTATTCCGCGATGGAAGAAAAATCGATAAAGATAACGCAATACTCCCGGGAGACGTCATAATCGTGAAAAAGGGATACTTCACGGGAGCCCTTGATCTGTGGTCTCTGCTGGCACAGGCAGCAACTGTTGCACTAACAATCTACACCATAGGATTCAAAGAATGATTTTTAAAAGATACATAATCGCTATCCTCAGAAAAAAATGGACGATATTCCTGATCAGTGTTGTCGGTCTTGTGCTGACCTATGGGGTTATGCGTCTTATGCCAGAATGGTTCAGTGCGCAGGCGGTGATTCTTCCGCCTTATAATCAATCCACTGGCATTACCTCTGTAGCCAATCTTGGTGGCATGCTCGGACTTGGTGGCAGTGGAGGTGATTTCACCCTCCCTATAATGAAAACACAGACCGATCTATGGGCTGCACTTGCAAAAAGCAGAGCTATTCTTGACTCTGTCATAGTCAAGGAGGATCTCATTGCCCATTATGACACAGAAACCCTTAAAGGGGCAAGGGAGGAGCTTGACAAACATCTTTTTGTTGAGACTACCGGCGAAGGTCTCCTCAAGATATCAATAGAGGCAAAGGATCCCGAATTTTCCGCACAACTCACAAATGCCCTGGTAGATGAGCTGGATATAACAAATCGTAGGATAAAGATTGAAGCAGCAAAAGATATGTCTTCCTTCCTGAAAACAAGGCTGGACGACACAAAAATGGTTCTTGAAGCATATGAAGACTCACTTGTGGATTTCCAGCAGAGATATGGTGCTATCTCAATTGAGGACCAGGCCAGGGTAATGCTTGAGAACGCTGCACAGATCGAGAGCCAGATGCTTATAACTGAAGTAGAGCTTGGTATTGCGGAAAAGGGATATTCCCGCAGCCACTCGAAAGTGCAAAGTCTTGTAGCAAGGAAAATGGAACTTCAGGAAAAACTCTCCGAGCTGGAATACGGCGAAGGAGATTCGGCAATGTTCCTGAACATACCCTTGGTTGATGTCCCAAAGCTCGCATTGAGATATGCCCGTCTTCTCAGGGAGACAACAGCAAGGGAGGTCCTTTATTCCTATCTTCTGCAGAGCTATGAGCAATCGATGATAGAGGCACAGAAGGATACACCTGTCATGCGAATACTCACAAGGGCGACTCCACCTGAAGAGAAAAGCCGACCGATAAGATCACTCATCTCACTTGCCGCTGCTTTTGTAGTCTTCCTCTTTCTATGTATATACATTATCTTCAAAGAATATATCCATGAACTCAAAGAAAATTCGCCCGAAAAGTATAACTCTCTGGCTGAGATCTGGGACGCTCTTCGCCTGGGTCGGGGAAAGGACAGGTAAATGTTCAAAGATCTACATGAACTGGAAAACTACATCTTAGAGGAGAACATCGAGTTTGTCGATCTCTACTATACTGATATGTTCGGCAATTTCAGACATCTTTCCACACCTTCGAAGAACCTTGCAACCCTTGCAGAAGAAGGACTTGCCTTTGATGGATCGAGCGTTCACGGTTTCCAGCCGGTGGAATGTGGGGATCTGCTGCTTATACCTGATATTAGGACAGCATTCCGCGATCCTTTCCACGATAGCAATGTTATCCTTTTGTGCAAACAGGTCGATGCAGAGACAAAGGAACTAAGTCCAGCCGATCCTAGAATGATTGCTATAAAGGGTGAAAGATACCTAAAGGAAACTCTGGACGCGGAGAGCCTATGGCTGCCGGAGTTCGAATTCAATCTTTTCGACAATGTAACCTTCGGCACCAGTGAAATGGAATCCTTTTACGGATTCTATACAAGTGAATATTCTGATGACGAGAGCTCCATGGGACATGCTTCTGCAAGGAAGGATGGATACCACACCACACCCCCTCAGGATCACTTCTTCCATGTCAGGGCTCAAATGGTCAGTGTTATTGAGTCCCTGGGCATACCTGTTCACTACCATCACCATGAGGTGGGTGGAGCTGGCCAGCAGGAGATTGAGATTAAATTAAGGGATCTGGTTGGTGCTGCAGATGCGGTACAGATGATAAAATACATCATCAGAATGATAGCTCTGGGTAATGATCTATCGGCTTGCTTCCTGCCTAAACCGCTTTTCAATCATCCGGGAAATGGAATGCATTTTCATCAGGTCCTGATGAAAGACGGCAAATCCATGTTCTGGGAAGAGGGCGGATATGCCAATTTCAGCAAGATCGGTCTGTCCTATATAGCAGGGCTTCTGAAGCATGCCCCAGCCCTTGTTGCTTTCACCAATCCTTCGACCAACTCATATAAGCGTCTACTCCCCGGCTTTGAGGCCCCAACACGCATCTTCTTCGGTCTTGCCAACAGAGCCGCAGCAATCAGGATACCCAAGTATACCAACAGCCCTGAGACAAAGAGAATGGAGTTCCGCCCTCCGGATGCCACAGCAAATCCATATCTCGCTGTTACAGCGATGCTGATGGCGGGTCTCGACGGTATTGCCAATGATCTGGACCCAACAAAAATGGGATTTGGACCATATGACGAGGATGTCACAAAATGGCCGGAGCGCAAGAAGCGCCGACTCAAAGAGATCCCCACATCTCTGCCCGAAGCACTTGATGCCCTCAAAAAGGACCATAGTTTCCTGCTTGAAGGCGGTGTATTCACAAAGCAGTTCATCGACAAATGGATAGAAAAGAAAACGGCAGAATATCTCGATGTGATCAGAAAACCATCAGCCTCTGAGATCGAAAAATATTACAATGTCTAAGGACATATGTTCTAAGAACATAGCCCTTCTCGGTTCTACAGGATCAATAGGAACCCAGACCCTCGACGTTATCGAGGGTCTGGGTTTCACTCTACATGCCATTGCCGCACTTGACGAGGTTGACCAGGTCTTTGAACAGGCCAAGAAATTCAGACCAAGGGTCATTTCAATGTTCAAAAAGGAAACCGCAGATCTGCTAAGAGACAGACTTAAAGGATCTGACCTGCAGGATATTGAAGTCCTGCACGGCCTTGAAGGAACTCTCGAGTTGGTCCATGATAAAAATGTAGATATTGTTGTCAATGCCATTGCAGGTGCAAATGGACTGCTTCCCGGTCTTGAGGCTGTGAAGGCAGGCAAGCGTCTTGCCTCAGCCAATAAAGAATGCTTTGTGATGGCCGGCCATCTTTTCTCGGGATATCAGGATCAGATCATACCTGTTGATTCGGAACACTCAGCCCTCTTTCAGGGTTTGCTTTCCGGTCGGAGAATGGAAGTGTCAAGGCTCATACTCACAGCTTCTGGTGGACCTTTTTTCAGGGATCAGGATATTGATCTATCCACTGTAACAGCTGAAATGGCACTGAATCATCCCAACTGGTCTATGGGGCCGAGAATCACAATTGATTCTGCAACTATGTTCAATAAGGGGCTTGAGATTATCGAGGCAAGATGGCTTTTTGATATACCGCCAGATAAGATAGACGTTGTGATCCACCCACAATCGATAATACATTCGATTGTTGAGTTCACAGATGGCACACAGATAGCTCAGCTGTCCCACCCTGATATGCGACTTCCCATTCAATATGCCCTGACCTTTCCCGAGAGAAGGCCATCTCCGATACGGCAACTGAATCTTTGGGAGATTGGCAAGCTGGAGTTCTTCTCCGTTCCCAGTGAGCGTTTTCCTGCCCTCGAAACGGCCATGAATGCACTTAGAAAAGGAGGCATCGCCCCTACCATTGCAAATGCAGCCGATGAGATTGCAGTCTCGCGATTTTTGAATGGTGAGATTTCTTTTCCAGACATTGCAAGAACAATATCGAGGAGCCTCGATAGATTTGAAGACTCCTGTGATCACCCTCCCAGCCTTGAAGAGATATTAGATTTTGATAAAAAAACCAGGGATTTCGCTCTATCTGTTTAATTTGTGACCAAAACTATAGATTCTATAAAAAAGCCCGACCAGAGGTCGGGCTTTTTCATACAATAAGGTAGTAGCCTTTTATTTTATGTAGAGCATTCTCTTCTTTGCCTCGTATTCGCCTGCGCGGATACGATAGAAGTATGTACCAGATGCAACAGTCTCTCGGCTGTCATCTGTACCGTCCCATTTTACTGTGTAGTATCCTGCAGACTGATGCTCAGTAACCAGTGTCTTGATCTTATGACCCTGGATATTGTAGACCTCCACAGAGACATCAGCATCCTGTGGGATTCCGTACTGAATCTCAGTGGCGGAATTGAAAGGATTCGGGGAGTTCTGAGCCAGCTCATAATTCTCCGGTTCAGTTTTACCTTCCTCAATGGCACCTTCACATATTGGATAGCAGTAGAACAAGGGATTGGTTGGATCTTCATAGTAGGTTGCCCAGTCGAGCATTGTGACCGTTATCTCGACCATTCCCGGGTCTGTCGCCCATGTTGTGTCGAGGCTGTAGATAAATGTATCCCCAGATTCATCTACATAAAATGTTCTCAGGTGAAAGGTATCGCCCTCCTCAATAGCCATGGGATACCCCGCCATTCTTCCAACAGGGGAAAAGGCATCTAAGGTTGTATAGAAGATACCCGGTCCCATGATAACACCAAAGCCATGAATTGGAGCATCACCCGGCAGGAAAGTATCGGACACAACTCCTTCACTCACATCGGACATCCAGCAGGCAAAGAACAGACCTGAGGTTCTCCATGTGCACCAGCCACCTGATAATTCTCGTTCAGGATCAACCACCTCGGGTGTTGGAAAGTTATCAGTGCCCATCACCGGGGTTCCCCCCGCCAGGAGCTGAATACGAATAGAAGATGACCAGCATGTACCTTTGTCTTCTGCCGATAGCATCATTACCGGGATGACCAAAAAAATCAGTTTTCTCATGTTTCCTCTCTTCACTTTTATTCACAGCCACAGGCCATGCTCTGCAACAAGATCAGATCGAAAGGTTTACAAGATAGCCTGGCTTATCGCTGCCTATCCTATCGTCTTTGAAAATCTGCTTTGCTGATTGAAGTACAGTTGGCTAGCGCATCTGTTTCTTGAAATACTGTCAGAAAGAACCCATAGACATATCTTTTTGCACCGATATTCACCCTATGTTCCTGTTAAGGGCATGGGATCACCTCCGCCATCAACTTCAACCGATGAGACCCAAATATTATTAAGGACGATTTTTTCTTCATTGTTATTTTAAGTATAATTTATATCAGTGTCAACTTTTATTATGGGCAAGATGTAGCTGAGATACGTCATGTGATGAATAGGCGTCTTTTAATGGGAGTATTCATAACTCACTGAGAAAAGTTTATATTTAGCCAATAGAATAAAAGCCCGACCAGAGGTCGGGCTTTTTCATACAACAAGGTAGTAGCCTTTTATTTTATGTAGAGCATTCTCTTCTTTGCCTCGTATTCGCCTGCACGGATACGATAGAAGTATGTACCAGATGCAACAGTCTCGCGGCTGTCATCTGTACCGTCCCATTTTACTGTGTAGTATCCTGCGGACTGATGCTCAGTAACCAGTGTCTTGATCTTATGACCCTGGATATTGTAGACCTCCACAGAGACATCAGCATCCTGTGGGATTCCGTACTGAATCTCAGTGGCGGAATTGAAAGGATTCGGTGAGTTCTGTGCAAGCTGATACTCCTCAGGAAGAAGATCCGGCTGACCTTCGTCTACATTCATAGGTATTGGGTAGCAGTAGAAAGCTGGATTCGATGGTTCTGCCCAGTAAGCTACCCAGTCCTCCATTTCACGCCCCAGAGGGCCTACAAGCTGAACTGTCCCTGGATCGGAATCGAATGTAGTATCGAAACTGTAGATGAATGTGTCATTTGTAGCACTGATGAAGAATGTTCTGAGGTGGAAGGTATCACCCGCCTCGAGCTCCATGTAGTATATTGCTGGATTATCCACTGGTCTTCCAACAGACTTGAAGGCATCGAAGGTTGTGTAGAAGGCACCTGCGCCCGGTACAACACCGAAGCCATGTGTCAGAGCATCGCCCGGAAGGAAGGTATCGGATACAACACCAGCACTGACATCTGACATCCAGCAGGCAAAGAACAGACCCTGTGCTCTCCATGTGCACCAGCCACCAGCAAGTTCTCTGTCAGGATCAATATCAGTACCTGAAGGGTCAGGGAGGTTGTCCTCACCACTGATGGGTACACCATCTGCAGTAAGACCAATCATAAACGTGCCTTCCCAGGATGTTTCGGTAATCCCCTCTTCGCTGGCGAAAAGCATGACAGGAATGATCAACACCAAAAGCAATAGTCTTTTCATCTTTATATTCCTTTCTTTATTTATGAACCAGAGCCCGGAGGCCATGTCAAATCATCTTTAGTCATAAGACAGATAACCATACCCGGCACAACCTGCGGGGATGGGACAAGGTCAAACCATGTGGTGCCAATCTTTGTGGCAACCAGAACTGTAGCCTGAGATATCGGGTTGTAGATCTGAATATCCTCAACATCACCGATGTCATTGGTTGCTTCGATATCTGCGCCTATATTAGCATAGGTGATTGGCAGCGTATAGGTTCCACTTTCTCTCATCTGATAGGTATATTTCATGGGAATCATAATCCATTCCCTGCGAGCACTTGTTGCGCCATCGGGATAATCAACCACATATGACAATGCATCGGGGATATAGCCTGGAGCAAATGTTGAAAGCAGCTGATCGGAGGCGCCTGTCTGCATATCGAGCATGAAAACATCGCCAAGATCAAGGGAAGCAGCACCGGGTGCAACCTCGAAGTAGCCAAGACCGGGGATATAGGTTGTGACTGATACCCAGGACTGTGAGGTGTAGTTCCACTTGTACATTCTATTGACTCCGGGAACTGTCTGGCAGATCTGAAGACCAACAGAGCTACCCGGGGTTTCGAATGTATGTTCATTTGTATAGGCGAGTACATTCCTGCCGGCACCTGCTCTGTTGAGAACATCCTGGTCATATTCACATACACAGTTGGAAGGGTATGGTGAATTTGTCAGTTCGCCGGTTGCAATGTTGGAATCTACTGTTTCGTATACGTAGTAGTAGTTCACATCGGGATCTGCTACACCCATAGAGCCGAATGCACTCCAGTATGGATCTGTAAAATAGTCAAAGAAGGCGATACCGGTAGTTCTACCGATCAGATTTGATGCAGGATCAAGATCGTCACTATAGTATAGTGGCCATTGCCCCTCTCTATAACATCTGTAGAAATCTCCGCCCCATGTTGTTGGTGTTGCCTGTGCTTTCAGACGAACATACTCTTCACCAGGATCGCTAACTGTTGTAAGAATAACAAGATTTGGGTCGGCTTCCGGACCTTCTGGTTGCCTCAGGATGACGTGAATATAGATATTCACAGCATCGTCCATCGTGTGGGCTGGATCACCGGGAGTGTCTCCACCACCACCATCATCCGAATAGGTACTGCCGCCAGGGCCTGCTTCAGCACCCCCTGCTTCCGGCGTACCAGGTGCGGCAAAGGCAAAGGCCGCAAGCATTATTAGAACGCCAAATACTGTTAACTGTTTCAGCATTGGTCTACCCCCTTGTTGAAAAGGATTTTTTGTTGTTTTCTTAAAAATACAAATCAAGGATTTATATGTCAAGTTAATTTCCTCCATCTTTTACCATAGTTCTATTTGTCGCCTTGTTCATAATATAGCATATAAAAAGGCTTACGCAATCATTTTTCTCGAAGATACAAGGCTTAAACAACCCGCTCCTTCATAAGTATATTTTTTTAAAGTGTTAGGGCAACACTTTTATATAATTCGACCATTTGGCTTCGATATTTAGTTTAGGTGTTTCTTTTGCCCATTCTCATTTTTTTATCGACAGGTAACACCAAAAATAAAGAAAAAGTAGAGATTTTGTCGACATTAGGATCAGTGGCTGACCAGTTCCGTAAGGGTGCCCTCGTATACTTTTATCCGATAGAGGGTTATGGGAAGAATAATCAGCAAACAGAGAAATATTCCTACAACAGAGGAAACACCGATCGCAAGACCCGTGTACATCATAAACGCTCCCCAGAGCTTTGGATGCTTCATGATTCTGTAAATCCCCTTTTGCGGCAGGGGACCATAGGCAATATCTCTGATATCATATTTGCGGGTTATACCCCATGCCCAGAGTCTCATTGCATACCCAAGAAAAAATATAGCCCCGCCAGTCCACCTTATCCATGGCTTGAGTATTGTGTAGTTTATCTCAAGCGATACGCCGGAGAAGACCACAATAGCTATTAGAACAAAGAAAGAAAGCAGGGATAGAAGATACATCTTTAGTCTCACAGCAGCTCCTTCAAATCGTTTTCACCGGTTGCGCCATTGAGCTCGACATCCCTGTTGATTCTCTTTACAAGACCACGAAGAACCTTGCCCGGACCGGCCTCGGTAAAAATGTTTGCCCCATCTGCAATCATGTTATCTACGATATCAATCCAAAGAACAGGGCTTGTCAACTGATTGAGAAGTCGTCTCTTTATCTCTTCGGGATTATTCGTGGATGTTCCGGTGGAGTTTGAATAGAAATGAACCTTTGGAGCTCTAAAGTCAATCTTCTGGAGAAAATCGCCGAGTTCTTTTTTTGCAACCTCCATCAAAGGGCTGTGAAAAGCACCGGACACAGGAAGCTCCACTACCCTCTTTGCACCTTTCTCCTGCAGGAGTTCGATGGCCTTGGGAAAGAGTTCTTTCTGACCGGAGAGAATATATTGCCCGGGGGCATTGTAGTTAGCAATGGTCATTATGCCTTCCTCGGATAGTTCCTCTGCCACAGCCTCTGCGATATCCTGACCAATACCAAGGGGGGCAAGCATCCCGCCATTGCTGGCCTGTGACATTAGATTGCCACGTATGGTAACAGCTTCAAGACCCTTTTCAAAGGGTAGAACCCCGCTGGCACAAAGGGCGGAATACTCTCCGAGACTGTGACCTGCAGCGTATTCAAAGCCAAGCCTGCTTCCAATAATTTCCATTATTGCCCATGAATGTGTGAAAATCAAAGGCTGTGTGAATTGGGTCTGCGATATGTCTTTCTTCGATCCTTCGAAGGATAGGGCCTTGATATTCAAGCCGGAAATCCTCTCTGCTTTATCGTAGACCTCACGGGCTTCAGAAAAATTGTCATAGAGGTCTTTTCCCATTCCTTCATATTGACTGCCCTGGCCCGGATATATAAATGCTCTGCCCAAAATAACTCCTTCAGTATGTCAGAACAACAGCACCCCATGTGAATCCACCGCCGAAGGAGACAAGGAGCAGTTTGTCTCCCCTTTTTATCTTGCCTTCTTCGATGGCATCAACCATGGCAACCGGTATTGTTGAACTTGATGTGTTTCCATACTTCTCAATTGTAACAATAACCCTGTCCATAGGCTTTCTGAGCTTTTTTGCCAGAGATTCAATGATTCGAATATTGGCCTGATGGGGGATTACCCAGTCAATGTCCTCATCCTTCAGTCCTGCTTCCTTTATGGCCTTTTTAGCTGCCTGAGCCATATACTTCACTGCATTCTTGAATACCTCACTGCCAGCCATCTGAATGGTATGAAGATTCTTATCTATGGTTTCCTGACTTGCAGGCATTTGAGAACCTCCTGCAGGTTGCATCAGAAGATGTCCAAGATTTCCGTTTGCCGAGATAAAGGTACTATGAATTAATCCATCGCCCTCATCTGCCCTGCTCACTACGGCAGCACCAGCTGCATCTCCGAAAAGAACACAGGTATTTCTGTCCTGCCAGTTCACAATCTTGGTCAAAAGCTCAACACCTATGACAAGGATGTTGCTGTATTTGCCACTTTGAATGAATGAATCTGCAACAGTCAGCCCATATAACCATCCGGGACAGGCGGCAAGAAGATCAAAGGCAGGTACATTTGGCAGGCCAAGTTTTGCCTGTACGATACAAGAGGTAGATGGAAACATTGTGTCGGGGGTCACAGTCCCGACAATGATCAGATCTATATCATTTTTATCTATACCGGCATCATCAATTGCCTTTATTGCAGCCTCGGTGGCAAGATCGCTGGAAGCAGTATCCCCTTCTACTATTCTGCGTTCTTTTATCCCTGTTCTTGTTGTAATCCATTCATCGGATGTGTCGACAATCCTCTCCAGATCCTGGTTAGTCAGTATCTTCTCCGGAAGAGCCGACCCTATCCCCTTTATTGTCGATGCTGTCATTATATTTCTCCAGGTTTTCGTGTATTGCTTCATATAGACGGGAAATTGCCATCTTTTGAGCGTAGAGTATGGCGTTCTTGATAGCCTTTGGAGTGCTCCTGCCGTGGCCAATGATAACATTTCCTCGTACTCCGAGAAGCGGAGCACCGCCATATTCTCGATAATCATAGTCCTTCATCATGCCGACAATGGTCGGCAAAAGCATAAAACCGCCCAGAACCAGCCGCAACGACATTGCCTTGCCCTTGACAAAGGTCTTTTTCAGGTGTTTGAATGTTGATTCGGCAAATTTTAGAAGTACATTCCCGACGAATCCGTCACAGACGACAACGTTTACCTTGCCGTCAATAATCTCTCTGCTTTCAACATTTCCGACAAAGTTCAGATCCGAATCCTCAAAAAGTGAGAATGCCTTCTTAACAGCCTGATTGCCCTTTGAAGGCTCTTCGCCTATGGAAAGCAGAGCAACCTTGGGATTATTTACACCCAATACTTTCTCTGCATAGACAGAACCCATCCTTCCAAATTGAAAAAGATGCTCCGGCTTGCAGTCAACATTGGCTCCGACATCCAGTATCAGTGTTGGATACTTTTTACCCGTTGGAAAAAGTGTCATCAGGGCAGGTCTGAGAATGCCCTCTATTCTGCCAAGATTGATGAGAGATGACGCTACAACTGCACCTGTATTGCCCATGCTGACAAAGGCATCTGCCTTGCCGTCCCAAAGGAGCTCCAGACCCTTTGTAATCGAATTGTCTTTATTCCTGATCGCCTTTGTCGGCGAATCGCCCATCTCGATAACCTCTGGGGCATGCACGATCTTAAGACCTTCAACAGACCTGCCAGCGAGATGCTCCTGCAGTTCAGGCTTTCTACCCACCAGGGTTACATTGAGATTGGTACCCTCTCTGAGGGCCATCTCGGCTCCCTTTACATTGACCAGAGAGCCGGAATCACCGCCCATTGCATCAAGAACAATGTTGACAGGCCTTTGCCTGGCCTTGAGCTTCTTCTCGATTGATCTTGTCAGATCTTCGCTGTGGTATCGATTCTGTCCTATCTTACACCTCAGCCTTTTTCGGCTATTGTAAGGACTTCCCTTCCTTTATAGTGACCGCAGTGTGAGCAGATTCTATGAGGCATTTTTGGATTGCCGCAGTTTGGGCATTCGGTGGTCGTTACCTTCTGTAACCTGTAATGTGTTCTTCTTTTCTTCTGTCTTGTCCTGGAATGTCTTCTCTTTGGAAGTGCCATTATGTCTCCTTTTAGTCTATATTATTTTCGCAATTACATTCATAAAGGTTCAGGTTTTGACCGCATTGAGGACAGATACCTTTACAGGCATCATCACAGAGGGGATATGAGGGAATATTCAGGATTATCTCCTCCCTGATAAAAGGGGCAATGTCAATACTGCTCAGCGGAGTCTGGCCTTGAGAATAGATTGAACCCGTGTGAAGGAAATCGATGTAGAGATCGTTCTCAACCATCTCAAGACATCTGATGCATGTGGTCTCAAGCGGAACCGTGATGCTCCCTGAAACGGTATATTCACTGCCGGAGAGCATGACCCTGAAGGAAATCTCGATATCTTCAGGAAATTCAAGTCCATCCATCTCATCCAGCTCAATCCTCTCGGGAGGTATGAAACCTGCAAACTCCAGTCCTTCGGGGGGAAGCTGTGTTATGTCTATTATAAGACTCTTGATGTCCTCTCCCTTTCATCAATAACCTGAACAGCCCTCTTGACATACCCGTCTTAGAGCCTGTCTTCTCTACAATAAGCCGCACAAAGCTGATTAAGCCTCGGGCACATATTTGGTTGAAAATAGTATCTTTTCTTTTTTTTGGAAAGATATTTTTTGGGGGTGGCCCTTAACCACCCCCATGGGAACATTACTTGATAAGTACTAGTTTTTCGGAGAATATTGCCCCATCAGTGATAAGAACAAGATTGTATGCTCCGCTTGTGAGTTTTTCTCCTTCGAGAAGAACATTATGTCTTCCGATATCAAGAATACCCAGCTCCTTATTCAGTACCTCCTGCCCCTTAACATCAAGGAGTTTTAGAGTGACCATAGACCTCCCAGCCAGGTCAAAGTGAACGCTTGCACTGGAGTTAAAGGGATTCGGGAATATCGAAAGACCGAATGCTTCGGGTAGCTCATTTTCATTTACACCCTCGACATCGGCAACAATCCCTGATTCCCAGAGAAGTCCGGCCAATATTCTCTCAGCAAAATTGATCTCTCCATCGATGGCCGATAGATAGATTGACGATACTGCACGCCATTTATCTGGTTCTGCCTCATATTTGGCCATACGGATCAGTTCATCCTGGTCGCGAATCAGCAGAGACGCTCCATCAAGGGTAAAATCATCGATGGAGTTGTCGGGTTCCTCCATATGGGCATAGTCCGAACGGATTTCACGTCCGGAGAACGGGTCTACTCCCCTCACATAGTCGACATTGCCAACAGACCAGGGATTACCGCCATGTCCTGCAAGATATCCGATACCAAAGAGGTTGAAGAAGTTCATCGGCGCACCTGAAGAAGTGCTGAAGTCCTCACCAAAATCCGGTGATTCAACATAGAGCACACCCTCATGCTCAAGGGTATAGTACATTATTGTGACCAGAAGATCATTGGGTATAGTAGTACCTGTTGAAAGATGCAGGGATATAAAGCCATAGTCGGTGAGCTCATATCCATCAAGCTGTTCAGGATCCTGATCGGTCAGTGTGATACCAACTGTCAGTCCCATTTCCGGAGACTCAAGCAGATCAATAAAGGATTCTGCCACCCCAGAGCCATCTATTGGGGTTGCGCTGTTGTCCCAGTCGATTACAAGGATATCACTTGGATCCGGTCTTATCATTGGTGTGACGGAAACAGCCTCAGAGGGCATGCTCTCGAGCATTTCTCCGTCATAGCTATATATAATAGACACTGCATATTCGTACTCTCTCTCGGTTACAATGGCTGTGTCTGTGTATTCAGTTGCATCAGAGTCAAGGGTGTCGAGAATGGCTAAATCACGATGTATAAGGACATTTGATATGCTAAGAGATGTTGTCGGCAATGTCCAGATGATATGGTTTGCAATCTCAGTATCAGGGGGCAGAGGTCTCTCAAGGTCAACTGTACTTGCATTGATATCTGCTGCCGGCAGAAGACAATGGAGGTTAACCTCGATGGAAACATCCCCTTCCACAGAGGTGAGTACAGTATCCCAGGAGGTTGTAAAGTCACCTCTGACCTCGAACTCGAAGGAGCTGCCTGAAACAGCCGTCTCAGAATAATGTGTCCTTCCGACAGGTATACCATCCTCAAGTATTGTAACACCTGATGTATCTCCACAGTCTGTGGTCACATCTATTGTTATGACAATCATATCGGTGAAGAACTCGAAATCTATGCTCTGGTCCGAATCCAGGAAGAATGACTCTTCTATGTTGCTGTAGCCAGGGAAACTTGCATAAATACAATGACTTCCGCAAAGCATACCGGATATCACATATTCGCCATCTGCATCGGAAACTGCAATCGGTTCCGTTGTATCGGAGCAGGAATAGATCTCCGCCCCTGAAACAGGCTCGCCATCAACGGTGATTGTACCGGTTACATCGAATAGAGGTGCATTGTAGTCGAAATCGATGCGGAATGTATCGATATCTGGAACCTCGACCATCCAGCATGTGTCCGGATAGCAAGGAAGATCGCTGTTAAGAAAGAACTCATATTCGCCAGGCATCCATTCACCAAGATTAAAAGAACCGGATGAGTCTGTGACATCAAATGCCCAACCCATGGTTACTGTATGCTCAACTGCAGGCTCGCCATCGAAGGTGATCTGTCCCAGTACAATTGCGCCGGGGTCACAGACAGGTGAATATAGCTCTATATCTATATCTGTATCCTCCTCGAGATAGACACTGAGCGTCTCCGAGTCATATGTGTCTGCACTTATGACAATAGAATAGGAGCCTTCCTCAAGCTCCGAAAATGTGACGCCACCGCCACCGGGTGGTGTCAGGAGGGTGTCCATGGTCTCGATAATCTCTACCACAGCTGAGGTGATATCGTCGTCATCATCACACAGAGAGACATTTACAGTGATATTATATGTTTCGATCTCTATGATCTCATCTGTCAAAACGATCCAGATCATCTCTGATGCACCGTATTCGAGGAACGAGAGAGTTCTCATATCTCTGAAGTCACCGATCTCCGGTGGTTCGGTAGCAGAAGCGGGGGATGTGGCAATGGCGAGCTTCCAGTCTGAGTCATCGATAACAGTTGTTGAATCCCAGCTTGCAAGCTTTGCTGCTGTTCCATTGTTTGCCTTTATCTGCCAGTATTGAATGCCACCGCATGTAGGTCTGACATCCCTTTCAAGATATTCGTAAACCGGATCATCGAGCGGGAAGAAGAAGGTAACCCCTGGAGGGAACATGGGGACTGCTGTGTCCAAAACGTCTCGTCCCTCGAGGGCGAACTCATTTGTTCCGATGGTTCTCGTCTGTGTGAGGGTATCGCCACTAAGATGCGACAGATCGATGGTCTGAGAGAAGGCAGGTGCACAGAAAGGTGAACTCGTGAATGTCCATGCTACATCTACCTCACGCCCTTCCATATCAGATACTATGACCCTGATATCATAATCGGTCTCATAATCGAGATCTCCCGGTATATCGTAGGTTACGCTGTAACCGGAGGGTATGGATACAATGTCGAGAGCACCTGCTGCTATCTCCGCTGGAACATCGGCAGAAGGACCGAAGAAAAGGCGCAGCGATGAGATATCAACATCGTCGTCGGCATCAAGTACCTTGAAGAAGATATCTGTATCTACTGAAACAAGTTCTTCATCTGGCATTGGTGATCTGTCGGTTATCCTTGGCGGAACAGCCTCGGAATCAGGCGGTGTGCTTGAGAACTTGATGAAAACCGATTGTCCGGTCTCGAAATCCATTGTGGATCCCAGCTCCATGTCCTCCCAGTATAGTCCAGTTTCAGACTCACCGGCTGCAATCCTGAAGTATCCTTCAGTGCCCTCAACAGCATCGAGAAGCTCGTCGATGTCCCAAACAACTCCACATTCGTCAAGTGGGTTCTGGAGTTCAATTCGCCACAGAATGACATCGTCATTTCGTCTGATATCTGTTGCCAATCGATCTATACCGGGAAAGTCCGGATCATCAAGGGGAAAATAGGCATATGTAGCGAATGGTGGAAAGACACTTGGCACATCAAATCCAGTGTCATATCCCTCTGTTGCATCGGGTGAAGTACCAAGTGTAAGATCAGTCCATTCTGTATCCGCTGCTGAGCTGGTCCAGATATTCAATGCCCCCAGCTCAAAGGGAGGAACCGACGGTTCGCTCTCTGTTCTGAAGGTAAAGGATGTATCGGTGCAAAGTGGGGTATCGGAAATGTTACAGGCTGAAACCTCAACTGTATAGTATGTAGATGTTTCCCAGCCATCAACCGGGGCATTTATGGAAATTCTGTAGTTATCGGTGGGAATCTCAGTTATTGTTATATCTTCCCATACTTCACCATCAACAATGATATCGATAGAAGCAAGATCAATGCCCTCCTCATCATCACGAATGTCAAACATTATATCTTCACCAACAAGGACATTTGTGTCCCCAGCTGCAACTGTGAAGTTGTTGAAATATGGTGGTGTTGTAGGCAGAGTACCTGTGGATATCTCATAACAGAAGACAAAGGTAGTCATTGTGTTATCGGCGATATCATCGGCATTTATCTCCACACATACTGAATCGTCAGGAGTCCAGCCACCATCGGGCAGATATGAAATGGAATATCCCATTGTTATCCTGCCCCAATCGAGATCTATATGAGGTATGGTCATATCGGAGACAACAACAGAAAGCGAGGTGGAATCGACGCCTGACATATCATCGCGAATGGTAAACTGCATAGGGGTCATAAAATCTACATGCTCTGAGCCATTCAAAGGGAAATGTGAGGCTATTCTAGGAGGTGTAATGTCGTCCTCAAGGGACGATGTCAGCTTGATGTGGACAATCTGACCGGACATTGCTTCAATGCTTGATGAACTGCCCATCACACGCCAGGTTTCCGGCTCCAGACCAGGATAGTTGGCACCAATTGTCAGAACTGACTCCGAACCACCAGAAAATGGATATTCAGCGGGATTCCAGCTAATTCTTCTCGGATCGAAGGAAAGATCGCCCTCTATCCTGATCAGCCAGACTATCTCATCATCTGCATTTGATCTATAATCTGCTGTGAGCATATTTATGCCCGGAAAGTCGGGATCGGATATAGGAAAAAAGGCATACATGCCGCTTGGTGGAGCAATTGGAAAAACCAGATCCAGCCCCTCATCGAAAAGATCGCTACCCCTGAAATCTGTGCCGAAAGTCAACCTTGTTGTGTCTGCCCTGTCACCTGAAGCTACAGTAACTGAGTAGTCCCAGGCAAAAAGCGAAAAAACAAGTGCGAATAGAATAATTAGTTTCTTCATATGTCCTCCTGAACTTTACTTTTAGTCTCAATATACTCAAAATATCGCTGGATGTCACCCATATTTGGTGGAAATAGAAAAAAAGACATCCTCCGCTTTCCTCCATCATATAAAAAAAGCCGACCTTTTTGGCCGGCTTTTTATATAGTATTTTTATCTTTTTACTTGACGAGAATCGCTCTCTCAGAGGTGATCATCCCATTCTGCCTCATGACCACAAGATAGCTTCCCGTAGGTATACCCTTGGCATCAATCCTGACTGAATGGTTGCCCTTATTGTAGAAGGCATCTGCTATATTCATTATCCTTCTTCCATCAAGGGTAAGCAGGCTAATCTCAATCTGAGAGTCTTGCTGAATCTCGAAATTGACCTCTGAGCTGCTATTGAATGGATTAGGATAGATTGATAACAGACTTTTATGGTCGGGTCTCAACTCGGCCTCATCAATATCATCAACCTCAAGATAACGCCCCATAATTCTGACCTTTGTATTCATATCGCCTATTGCGCCAAGATAGACAGACGAAACGATCATCTTCACATCACTTGACAGCATCCTCATTGCGCCCCTTATATTTCCATCCTGAGAACGCATTACCTCCTCTGCTGTAATCAAGGTGAAATAATCTACTGACCTGTCTGCCAGTGACATATAAAGATAAGGCGCGGTGAAATCTTCACCGAAGAAAGAACCTGCCATTTCGAGTGTCTCTACATTACCCTCTGTCTCGGGTTCTCCATCATACATTGGTATCCAACGGATTCCAAAACTCTCGAGGAAGTCCCTATGCACTCCTCCAACGGTACGGAAAAGATTCCCCACATCGGGGCCCTCAATGTAAATCATGCCACCTTCAGCTTCTTCAGAATAAGCTATCAAGGCTTCGACCATTGATACTGGCATCACAGGGTTTTCATCGTCATTAATGCCCAGAACGATAAAGATCGAGCTGTAATCGGAAAGTTGATATCCTTCAAAGGAAGAAATGTTCTGGGGTGTAACTGTATATTCCCCTGTGTAATCGAGTGAGGGATTATCAAGAATATCTGCAATTCCAATCTCTGCACCCAGACCATCAAGGGGTGTTGCAGAATCATCCCAGTCAACAATGAGTATAGTAGACTGATCCGGGTGAACTTCGGCCATGTCACTCTCGACTTCTCCCATCATGCCGAGATGAGGTACTGAGCTATAGTAAGGGATAACAGCATAGAAATATTCTGTAAATGGTTCTATGTCTGTGTCGATATATTCCATCGTCGGGTATACTACCCTTGCAATTCTTTCAGCCTCATATGGAAGCTCGAAATCCGTCGAAGATCTCAGGACAACGAAGGAGTCTATTTCTGGAACCGATGGGGAAATCATCCAGGAAACAGTGATGTTGAAATCTCCGGGTTCATAGGGTCTCTCGACTTCCTGACCTTCAACATCCAATCCTATTACAGGCAGGAGGCATGCAAGCTCTATATCCAGCTCTATATCCTCACCATCGAGAACAAGACTTTCTGCCCATTCTGTCATGTAATCTGTCTGAACCTTTATAAAATATTCACCATTCAAAAGAGAAGAAAACTCAAAATAGCCCGATGAGTCAATCTCAGTTGTTCTTGCCGAGTCTTCGAGGAAGGTAAGTAGAACACGAACAGCAGCATCTTCGCGGCCACAGTCATTCGTTACGATGCCGGCTATTGAGAAGTAAAGGGAAGGAATGTCCACATCAAGCACCAGATCATCATCAAGATATATAGATGTGTCAATTTCAGCACCATCTTCTGTTGTGAATCTGAGACAGTATTCTCCACAAGTCAGACCATCGATAAGATAATCTCCTTCTACATCGGTTATAGTAATTGCACTGTCAGAATCGCACCATGAAATCTCAATGCCTTCCATTGCTTCACCACCAAAGCTTGCATTACCCGTGATCCGATAGCGTGGCTGGGTCAGGAAAAGATCAATGAGGTTATCTCCTGCTGAAATGTCGATTGATACGCAAGTATCGGGAAGACACCCGGGAAGGTCTATGAGACATATGTCATATTCACCCGGATATAGTCCTTCAATTCTGTATTGCCCGGAATCAGTAACAGAAGACTCTTCGCCAATTGTAACTGTAATTCCTTCAATCGGCATATCGTCGATCAATACGATTCCCTCTACATTTGCAAGCTGCCTCTCAAGGACAACCGGACATATGTGAGCATCCTCGCCATCAATGATAATGTCTCGTATTGTGTGAGATACATATCCATCAGACTCGTAAAGGAATGAGTAGGTTCCATCCATCAGTCCGCAAATCTGGAATGAATCACCGGCAAAGACTGAAACTGTAAGGTCTCTCTCTATGCAGGTAATGCTGACCTCGGTGCTTTCATCAGCCATTTCGGCCTCTACATAGCCGATAGCACAATAGGATGGTGTATCCAGTGTTTTGATATAGCATACCTCTCCACCGGTATATGAGAAATTCTCCATTGTGGACATATCGTAGAACTCTGAATCATCAGGTACTCCTGCGCCGATCGGGCTCGAGCCTATTCCTATTGTCCATCGATCGCTTGGAGGTATATCCGAGCTATCCCAGTTTACCTTGAGATGACCGCCTGAAACTGCCTCTGCACCGATCCTCCAAAGCTGACCACCTGCACAGGCCGGGCGTATGTCAACGCCGAGATGATCGTAAACTGCATCCTCTATTGGGAAATAGAAGAATGTTCCTGTCGGAGGACGGAATGTTGGTTCGTCATGATCATCGCGCCCTATCTCAGCTCCGGGTGCAGCACCGAACACCAGGTATCCTCGTCCGGTAGTGTCGCCTTCGGCATCTGTGTCGGCAAGGTGAAGCTCTACATTCAACTCGTCAAGACAGGGAATGAACTCGTATGTCCACGTTATATCAGTACAGTTGGCGACGGGGAGATTATAGTCGCAGATATGAACCATTATGTCATATGTGCCGAAATCGAAAGGTTCCGGAGCATTGTACTCATAGTGAATACCGTCAGAGAGCAATGTCTCATCAATATACTCAGAGGATACCATTTCGTCCTCTACCCACAACTCGAAAGTAGAAGGATTTATTCCATTCATCAGGTCAACAACATCGAAGGATATTGTGCTTTCTCCGGGGAGACCAAGCTCAATCGAATCAGGATGTGGCATAATGTTCTGAACAAATGGAGGAAGGGTATCAACTGTGCCGAAACTGAATTTAACATGCACATCGTCCTCAGGATCGAACTGTATGCCCGAGCGGCGTCTCATATCATTCCAGCTCATATGACTGGCATCCGGTCCGTAGCCGATTCTGAAGCGACCGCCCAACATATCTTCAAGATCCATCAGGTTTTCCAGTGACCAGTTTACACCACAAATATCCCGCGGATTATTGTACTTGATAAGCCAGGTGACGGTAGATGCAGGGGCCTTCATATCCTTCTGCAATTTGGTTACATATGGTGTTGCCGGGTCTTCAATATCCAGATATCCGAAGGATGAGAAGAGGGGAAGTGTCATGGCGATGTCTACACCGGGATCATATCTCCATGTAGCGTCATCTGATAGACCGAATGATATTGTGTTGTTAGTAGTATCACCACCAAGGGCTGTCCATATATCCAACAAAAATGCCCACTCAGGAAATTCATCGCATACTATATCTACTACAAATTCATCTTCGCCACAATTTGGCTCATCCTGATCGTCGCATGCATAAACCTCAATCTCAAGCTCACTGCAGCTCTCCCAGCCATAAAGCGGGGGTTCAATTGTCAGGGAATAGTAAGGAGGTTCGCCTTCGTACAGAGTGGCAGTATAGTCTTCATAGACCTCTCCATCAATGTATAGCTCTATCGACTCTACATCGACCTGAGAGCCTTCATCAATAACATTTATATATATGGGCTCGAATCTTTCTACCTCTGAGATTGATAGAAGCTCAAAATATGGAGGTTCTTCATCTTCGCCCTCTGTTTCTATGCTGAAGCTGAACTCAAATGGCTCCATCCACTCAGCCGGGTCACTCATATCCGAAGCTATAATTGTTCCATTTATAACATCGCTGTAGAGCCAGTTGCCTTCGGGAATATATTGCACCTCATAGCCATATTCTATCTCACTAAATGACATATCCCCATGGGCGATTGTGTCACCGTCAATGATTAGTAGGAGGCTGGAAATATCCACCCCGGATTCCTCGTTCTCGATGTGAAATCTCAGGGGTTCCATAGTTGAGACATCCACATCCCCGTCCTCAGGATGAATAAAGGTGATCTCAGGGGCAACTGCTGTCTCTGTTGCCAACTCAACGTGTAAGTATACAATCATACCAGCACCTATATCTATCGATCCGACAGAGGACATATCGATCCAATCCTCCACTTCGATACCCGGATACTGGGCTGCTATTTCCATAGATGTTGCAAGCTCTAAAAGCTCAGACATCGGCAGTGTCTCCATGTCCCATTCGATTCTTGTTGGAAGTCCTGTCATATCTCTATCTATATGCAACTCCCAATCATGGGAAGAGGCATGGCTGCTTCTTATGTCACGACCCAGCATTGAGATTCCAGGATGATCAGGTGCATCAATTGGGAAGTATGCATACATCCCCGATGGTGGAGCCATTGGAAAAACAATGTCCATAGATGCATCAAAATCATCTGTAGCTGTTGATGCCACACCAAAGGAAACAAAGACTGTATCCTCCATGTCACCCTGTATGACACCTAGATTTACTGTCCACTCCTGGGCACTTAAAATCGCAGCCAATAGTAGAACAATGAGTATTCCCTTTTTCATCTTCCCTCCAGAGGTATATGCTTTTCTTAATCTTAATTGCTGTCGCTTAAGAATTTTATTTAATCTAAAATATACAAATAGATGGAAGTTTTTCAACATAAAACTATGCTGCTTGTCCAGTTGTTGTGGTTTTTGTCGGGCTTTGCAGGACATTTTGGCTGGTTCTTCTCCCACAGCTAAATATTTTTTCCATATTTTTACGTTTAACTTATTGTAAAATAAAAAAAGAGCCCCAGAGGGGCTCTTTTATATCGTATCTGCGTCGGGTGACTTATTTGAGGAGTATCATCCTTGCTGATGATTCTACTCCGTCTGCTGTCATCCTTGCATAGTATGTTCCTGAAGTCAGTCCCTGACCGTTGAAGGATGTCCTGTAGACACCTGCTTCGAGGTTTCCGCTGTAAAGCATCTCGACCATGCGACCCTGAGCATCGTATACAGCAATCTGTACTGTTGAAGCTTCGGGAACATTGAACTCAATGCTTGTTACAGGGTTGAACGGGTTGGGATAGACCTTTCCGATTTCATACTCTGTAGGCAGTACATCTGTCGGAAGCTCACGGATGGATTCATTTGGAATGCCAGCCTCGAAGAGGTAGGTTCCGAGTATTCTCTCGGATATTGCATATCCTCCGGCAGCTGAGATGTTGCCAACGTAGATAGTAGAAGCAATTCTCTTCTTGTTTGCATCCTCAACATACATGGAAGCCCTTACGAGGTCATCCTGTGAGTAGAGTGCATTTCTTGCATCTGTGAGGAGAATGTCATCTACATCTGTACCACCTGGGTAGCTTCCCTTAAGATACATATCGAAAACAGAAACTGTTCCTCTGAGAGTATCGACCGGTGAATCGTCATGGCCGGGTGCCCAGCTGATGCCGAAGTGATTGTAGAAATGCCTCGGTATGCCGGAAACGCCGCCATAGAGCTCACCAAAGTCAGGCCCCTCAACGTAGACAGCACTGAATGGCTCTTCCATATAGGCGATGATTACATTGAGAATATCATCGTCTATGGCTGATGTCTCTTCCTCGCCCATGGAAACGATAACCATGTCGTAGTCATTGAGATCATAGCCATCGAGGTCGGCAGGATCCTGATCTGTGACAGTGTATCCGCCTGTGTAGGCAAGTGTCGGGCTGTCGAGCAGATTCTCAATGGACTGCTCTGCGCCAACGCCGCCGACAGGGGTGTCGCCACCATCATAGTCGATGATGAGTATCTGGCTGGGGTCAGGATATTCCATTGGCATTCCTTCGCCCATCATGCACATATCGGATTCTGTGTTCTCGCCTTCTACATCGTAGACGACTACAAGCTGATACTCGTAGTTTACTTCACTCATGACATCTGTGTCTGAGTATGTTGTTTCGCCTGCATCGATGTCAGCAATATCTACTCCGTCTTTGTAGAGATCGTAACGGAGTATTGTAAGGTCTGTTGTCGGTGCTGTCCATGAGAGCTCATTGGAAAGCATATCGCCGGATGGGATCGGTCTTTCGATCTCGTCTGGTGTGACTGTGAATGCTGTAACACAGCTGAGGCAAGGCAGCTCTATATTGACCGTAATGTCACCTGAAGCATCGACAATTGTGTCGATTACTGCGTGATAGTCGAGTGTTGCCTCTATTGTGTACTCGCCCCAGTCGAGGTCACGGAACATGAATGCACCACCGGCACCTGTAACGACCTCGGATGCTCCACCTGTGATGGAAACGACTGTTCCGAATACGCTCTCGCCACATGCGCTTGTGATTGTACCGGAGATATTGATAAGACCACGTGAAAGGTCGAAGTCAACATCTTCAATATGGTCATCGACAAATACATACTGTATCTCGGACTCATAGCCGTCTGCAACTGCACGGATGCAGTAGTTGTCCGGTGTGAGGTCCTCAATGATATAGTAGCCCATTGAGTCTGTTGTTGCGATTGCAACGCCGGGCTCATCGCACCATTCGAGAGTAACACCCTCGCCAGCAACGCCGCCGAGTGTGACGTGACCGCTGATAGAAAGTGGTGGCATCTCGTAGTCGAAATTGATTACGTATTCTTCGACATCATCGGGGATAGTTACAGTGAAGCTGGTATCTGGATATCCAGGACCAAAGCCTGAGAATTCAATAATATATTCTCCAGGCATGACATCGTCGAACTCATATTCGCCTGAGCCGTTTGTGATGTCTACATCACCGCCGAGTGTGACTGTGATGCCCGGGGCTGGATCGCCCTCTACTGTTACGACACCGTGAACCCATACGCCAGGAGGTCTGAGCTCGATGGTACCGAGGTCGAGATCCATTGTGTCGAGTTCGACGAACATTGTCTCTGCGACGTAGCCCTCTGCTGAGATGATCACTGTGTAGAAATCCTCATTTGGAAGTCCGCAGATCTCGAATGTTCCGCCGCCGGCTGCTGTCATCGCTGATGCACCGACTGGATCAACCGTTATCTCTGCTGCGGTCTCTTCATCGTCACCATAGAAGTCGACGATACCTGTGATGCAGCTTGTACCTGGTCCTGTAGGATCGGTTGCAAGGAGCTTGACCCAAGCTCTTTCGCCGCCTGTATATTCCATGGAGGATATTGCCGCCATGTCGTTCATACGGAAATCATCGTCTGTTGGTACTTCACCGATTGCTGCAACTGCAATACCGAGCATCCAGTCTGGATCGACCAGAACCTCTGCTCTGTCCCATGTTATGAGACCTGAGCCTGAAGGTCTTGCAAGTGCGACTTCCCACATCTGTGCTCCGGCTGCTGTTGGCCTGAAGTCAGTTGTGAGGTAGTCGTAGATAGGATCATCAATCGGGAAATATGGTACAAATCCAGAAGGCGGGAGTACCGGTACAGGTACGTCCATGTCGTCTCTTCCGACGAGTGCATCCGGATCTGTTCCGAGCATGAGTACACCACATGTTGTGTCTGTGGTTATATCACAAACCTGAATGCCCAGCTCGAAAGTTGGTGCATCGGTGTTTGTTGTGCGGAATGTCCATTCACCACCACCGCTATTGGGGGGAGTGTGTGTATCGTTAGCCTGAACTCTTACTCTGTAAAGTGTGTTATACATGAGAAGTGTTGCAGGGTCGTAGCAGATTCTGTAACCTGTTGAAAGAGGTGTTACAGTGAAGTCTTCATCTGAAATCTCTCTGACAAGACCACCATCTGGTCCGAAGAACAGACGGATTGTGGATGCATCCACACCGCTCTCAGGATCGAGAAGGTCGAAGCAGATATTTGAGCTGATTGCTATGTCATCTGCGCCGAAGCCGGGATTAGGTGCCCAGACCCTTGGTCCCATTGTGTCGACCGAGATGTCCGAGAATCTTATGAATACATAATCTGCAGGGTCATATACCACATTGCTGTAGAGTTCCATGTCAACCCAGTCAATGTCGTCGAGTGCAGGGCCGTGTCCGATACGGAATGAGCCTTCTACCTCGTCTACAACATCCTCAAGAGCGTCAAGATTCCATGAGATTCCACAGATGTCGTCTGGCATATTGACCATGACTTCCCACTGTACTGTGTGGGCGGTCATCTGTACGTCTCTCTGGAGCTTATCCACTGCAGGATGAGCTGGATCCATTACAGGGAAGTAGTGGAATGTAGCAAATGGGGGTGATGGTGAAGGGATGTCGAAGCCTGGATCATAGAACTCAGATGCACCGGGATCGGTGGCAATTGAGAGGGATGTCCAGACAGTATCTCCACCATCGGAATATGTCCATGCCCTGAATGGGAATGCCCATGCAGGAGGTGTTTCGGAACCTGTTCTGAATGTAAGTTCCTGGTCGACACAGTTGGCAGGGTCTGCCCTGTCACATGCGTGAACAGTAACTGTATACCAGTGTCTCTCCATCCAGCCACCCTCCGGTGGGCAGATTTCGACTGCGAAATCGAGGCCAAAGCCTGCGATATCGGTGATTGTGTATTCCATATAGTCTACGCCATCGATCATGACGCTGATGGAATCTCTGTTCACACCACGACCTGAATCGCGGATATTCATCCTTACACAGTCATATATATAGACATTAGTGTCGCCTTCCATAGGATGCACAACCTCAAAATATGGAGGAAGCGTATCGGGGGGCTCGGATGGTGTAGTGAAGCAGTACTCGAATGTATCCATCACATGGGGATCGGGTGTGACAAGATCCTGTGCGACTATCTTTGCGCAGATTGTCGCCATCTCGTCCCAGTCTCCCTCTGGTCTGTATGTGATGCTGTAGCCAAGCATAATTGGCTCGAATGACATAAAGTCTGCAGGGTCTATGACCATGTCGTTCACGATAAGGACGATGGAGCTTGGATCTACTCCGGATATATCGTCCTGAATGTGGATCTCAATTGGGGTGGTCCTGGGTATACCTTCTGCGCCATCTGGTGGCCAGTTATAGGTAACCTCAGGGGCCATCTCATCCACTGAGCCGGCCATGACTACGTTAACATATACAATCTGTCCTGCAAGGACTTCGTATTCGGTAACTTCTGCCATGTCAACCCATGTCTCGACTTCTGTGCCAGGATAGGCAGAGCCGATCATCATTTCTCCTGCCCAGGCCATTTCCTCTTCGGGCTCGAAGGGAAGTGCTTCGTCATTCCAGAAGATAACTCTGTTACCAACGGAAGCGTCACGGGCGATTCTTATCTCCCACATTACTTCTGGCTCTACTGAGGATCTGTAATCCTCTGAAAGCATTGTAATTCCCGGATAATCCGGATCGGAGATTGGAAGGTAGGCATACATGCCTACTGGCGGTGCTATCGGATAGGCGACATCAAGACCCTCTTCGAACAACTCCGAGGCTCTGTAGTCTACACCGATTGTCACCGTTGTGGTGTCAATCCTATCTCCGGAGACAACATTCAAAGGCAATGCCCAGTCCTGAGCGAGCAGGCTGCCTCCGAACAATAAGAGGACCGAAAGTAGTCCTAAGGATAAACCCACTCTCTTCATATGGTCTCCTCCTTTAATTAAGTTTCTTATTTTCAACATTTTCTTTCTTTTTCAGTTCAACAAAACAATTTCAAAGAATCTATGTGCTCTCCTTTACAAATAGTGTGGGAACCCCGAAAGTTCGGGGTTCCCACATGGGAAGTTTATTTGATGAGTGTCATCTTGCGTGTTTCTGTGAAACCGCCGGCATTCAACTTGTAGAAGTAGATGCCAGAGTCAACTCTGTTTCCTTCCTGATCTGTTCCGTCCCAGGTAACTGTTCTGGATCCGGCTTCCTGTACACCATCGACCAGTGACTTGACTTCTTCACCAAGAACGTTGTAAACAGCGATCTTGACGTGTCCATCTGCGGGCACTGAATAGTTGATGTCGGTTGTCGGGTTGAACGGGTTGGGCCTGTTCTGGTCCAGTACGTAATTCTCAGGAACTGCCTGAACGGATGCTGTTACCTTGTGGGTGCCAGCTGTAAGGTTCAGGGAACCAGTCTGTCTGAGATCGATACCGTCGATGGCGAGGTTCCAGTCTGCTGGTACGCCTTCGAGGTCGATATTTATTGTAGCATTGTCTGTGAGGACAAGATCCCACTCGACCTGGTTATTGTCGCGGACGATGGACTTGGACATATGATTGTCGAAGTATGCGTCTGCATAGCCAGGAAGTGTCGGGAACATGACAGCGTCGTGTCCGAGGTCGATGCCCTGTGTTGCGTCCTCTGCGACACCGAATGTCAGTGCGCGGGAGATAACATTGGACTCGACTGTGAGCCTTGCGGTCCACTCGACTGGAGCTGTCTTTGTCTTGTGAACATAGACATGCTTGGATGATGCTGTATCCGGTACCATGACTGTTGCGGTGTCGGAGCTTGTGACCATTACGAGGTGTCCACGGCAGTGGGCAAACTCGGTTGTCGGTACGTACTCGCCTGTCTCGCCGTCATAGTAGTGGAGGTTGGTCAGATCGATTGCGCCTGCTGGATATACGCCTGCGTCAACTGCAGGTGTTGTCTCCCATGGGCCACCGATAAGGTTCCAACCGGCTGTGAGGCCTGTTGCCTCGAAGGACTCTACAGGATCGCCACAGAGAACGACTGTCCTCGGTACGGATGCCATAACAAGGTATCCCTCGTTCTTGTTCAGGATTGTTCCTGAAGGTACGGGGATGTAGGATCCGCCGGAGAGTGTGTATACGTCCTCGAATGGGAAGAGGGAGTCAACTGTAAGCTCGACTGGGTTGACTGGCTCGACTGATATTGCTATCATGTTGAAACCATCGACCAGCTCATAGGTGCAGCACTCTTCGTGAGGCATTACCTCAACCTCAACACATGTCTCATTGCCTGCAAGGTCTGTTGCGCAGACGAGGACTGTGTCACCGGCTGTGAGTGTTACGAGCTCATCATCGACTGAACCATCTTCAGAGACCCAGATATCGCCCTCATAGTGGACTACATGATCTCTGTCCCAGATGTCTATGTAGACATAGCCACCTGTGATTGGATCTTCGAATCCTGCACCGAGGAAGTTGTCGTCGAATGCCTCAGGATCTGCTGTGAACTCGGCAGCTGTGATGCTGATGAGATCTGCGTCAACCTCAGGTGCTTCGACATCGACAAGGACGAACTTTCCGTAGGACTCGGAGAGACCGGCCTCTTCGTAGGTGAGGATGTTTCCGGCATGATCGCGACCCTTGACAAGTATCCTGGCGATGCCCTGACCGCGGAGGTCATTGGATACTGTCCAGAGATATGCGTAGTTGTCATCGCCGAAGTCGGCATATGTCGGTGCTACGCCCGGATGGAGCCAGAACGGATCGAAGATGGAGATAGGACCTGTGAAATCGCGCTGCCACAGGCGTGCCATTTCGAGGTCATTAGGATCGGATACGTGGAAGCCGTGATGAGGTTCACCATCGATGGTAAGTCTCAGGTGCTCCCAAACGCGACCCTCTGTCCACATATTGTAATCTGTGTATGCCTCTGCACCCTCAGCCTGATCGAATATTGTTTCCATCCACTCGATCATGAGGTTAACTGTGTCGGCATTTGTTACCCAGATTGCTTCTTCATCAGGATAGTCCTCGGAGAGACATGTTCTCAGCGGGGAGTCATCCATTCTTGTCATTGCGACCTCATACTGAGGATCGTATGTATCAAGGAGGAAGAAGGTTACGTGATCTGTGATCACTGTAACGTCAGCGAAGTTCTGACGATATGTTGTGAATGTAACGCGGACAGGTCCATCGTAACGGTTGTCCTGATCGTCAACTACCCAGTTGTATACGAAGTGCTCTGCACCCATATACATCCTGACATCCATGGAATCGAGCATTCTGATGATCTCGAGGTTGGAACCTGAGATGTCACCACCGAACTCGTCCTCGATGTGCATTACGACTGAGTCAACATCGCCTTTGTGGAAGAGGATGAAGAGTGAGTCGCCAGGGTATCCACCGGTCTCGACATAAGGATGGAGAAGCGGATCATCGCCCTCTGTGTAGTCGGGGTTGGTGAATGTTGTGATCTGGAATCTGTTGACATGCGGATGCTCGTCAACGATTGTGCTGTCAACGTGTACCCATGATGGCCAGTCTGGATAGTCAGACATGCCTGTCCATGGATAGATATTGTCGCAGTGGTCAGCATCCGGGTAGTTGTCGCAAACAGTCTTGATTGCGTCTTCCCAGCCATCGCCACGTGCGAGGAATGCCTCGTTCGGGACAAGTATGCTGTCACGGCAGAAGCAGTAATTGTGCTGATATGTGTGATAGTCTGTGATGCCAGCGAAGTCATCATAGTTCTCTACGATATGGATCTCATTGTATCCATAGGAGCAGAGTCTGAAGAGTCCGGGCTCAAGACCGTCTGGTGTTTCCCACTCGAAGCAGACAACATCGTCGCCTGGATCGTAGTACATGGGGTCAACACCCTCGACACCGACAGGTATCTGTCCGCCGGTTATCGATGTTGACATATCTGAAACCATGTCAGTCCATGTGAACTCAACATAGTCCAGCTGATCAACCTGAGGACCTTCGATACAGATTCTTGTGGCTTCTGTGACAGATGGGATGATGAAGATATCCGTACCAGCCGGAATCTCGCCATCATGTGTAGTTGTGAGGCCTGCACCTGTATTGAGGTTGTCTATAAGGAGGTTCCATGTGAGATCCTCGATATAGTGATCAGGATAGAACCTGGAGTATCCGCGGAATCTGATTGTCAGATATTTCTCCTGGCCGACCAGATCGATAAGTGCTCCGCCTTCTGAATACTGCTGGAGTATGTTGATGACGTCGCATGGTGTCTGTGCCCACCAGTGTTCTCCATCCGGATCTTCCCAGATGAGTTCCTCATCGGACATATCATCTATTGTATAGCGGAAGTCAGGATCACGGTATACTGTATCAAGTTCAAATGTTACGGAGTCAATCCAGACTGTATCGATTCTCTCGATGAAGTCTGTGATCTCCGCATCGGACCACCAGAAGTCAAATGCTACAGAGTCTGTGATTGTTCTGTCGAAGCAGTCGCTTGTGACAGGGAAGCAATCATCATGAGGCTCTGTTGAGCAGAAGAATTCGCCCTGTGAGTAACCTGTGACGACCATCTGATCATCTGGCTCACCGGTCCATGGGTCTACAGGCTCAGTGTCGTACTGTTCGACATCCGGCCAGTACATGCAAGGATCTTCGTACTGTGACTCGATGCGGAATGCAAAGTCTCTCTGGAGCATATTGTTTCCTGCATTGTCGTCGAAGCCCTGCACGCGGAGTTTTGCAACGCCGTCCATCATGCCTGCACCAGCAATGACCATATAACCGATCCACTCACGGTCTGTGTTCCAGCCGTTGTCGTAGAACATGGTTTCTGTGTCTTCGCCGATCTCTGCTTCTTCTTCTGTGTCAACGACACGGAGAAGCTCATCTGCATCGCCATAGCCATAGTTGACATAGCGCTGTGCAAGAGGATACATACCGGCATGTGTTTCAATCGGCATTACAGGGAACCAGTGTGTCCAACCCTCTGGCTGGAAGCGTACTATGTAACCTGTATGTGTGTCAGCCTCTCTCATGTCCATATTGTCTGTGAACCAGAGTCTGACGAATACTGTGCAAGCAGCGCCGAAGTTGTAAACACCGACGAGGGATTCCTGATCCGGCACTGTCCATGGAAGGAGTGCATAATCTGGATCCCAGTCCTCGAATGTGTCATCATCGACATTGTATGAGGAGAAGGCAAAGCCCTTGATCTCGGGAAGACCATTGTCAAGTCCGAGATTGTTGGAGCGGAGCCACTGCTCGTTACCGAGACGGTCCTGGACGATTGCCTCTGCATAGAGGGAATCTGCAATCCAGATTGTGTCGGTCAGTACATTGGAGAGGATAGGTGTCGGTGTTGCACCGGACATATCCAGACCGCCGTAGAGGGAAATTGGCTCGGCCAATTCCATTGTACGTGCAGGATTGATCTCCTCTGCACAGTTTGTTACTGTGTAAAGGTTGGAGTAGATATAGTGTGTATCGTCAGCATAGTCAAGACCGGCTGATCTTGGTGATGCTGTACCCCAGACAAAGTCGACCATATCGGTACCCGGTTTGAGTATCGGTATTGGCCAGCTTGATGACCAGGAAGGATGTGTGTCGCCGGGGTGGAGACCAACGCCGGAATCGGAGATGTCCTCGAGGCGGATTCTTACCTGGTTGTTGTCGACATGCATCTCTTCGCAGTCAACCTCTGCATAACCACGAGTTCCCTCGAGGCTGCGGAAGCGTGCGGAAGGTGGCTGCATGTCTATATTGTAGAACCAACGATATTCGTGGTAGTCTACGTGATATTCGATTGTGTCACCGAACTGGTTCGGGTTACGGCTGTGGATACCGAATGTGACAACGAGGCTGTCTCCATCCATGTAACCATAGACGTAGATTGTGGAGTCGACCTCGAGAGGATCTGTTGAGAGGGTCTCGACCCTTGCAACTTCCCATCTGTGGTCAGGATGTACATCACCGAGTGAGGATACGGAATCCCTGATGGTGTACATATATTGGTACATCTGGTTGATAGGACCAATCTTGATGATGCCACCGTCTTTGCAGCACTCTCTAAGAGGCTCATAGTGGAGGAAGCATGCATCGCAATGGCAGTCCCAGTGATCCTCGAATGTCCAGACAACTTCGCCGTCTTCATTGTACAGATCCATAGAGACATAAGGTGTACGACCTGTGAGCGTGTCATCATGTGGCCAGCTCTCTGCGTAGCACTCTCTGACTATGGAGTCTGTGCATGTGTAAACCTCAGCTGTGATGAACTGAAGGTCACGTGCGTATGTTGTAAGGTATGGATCGAACTCGGCGATCGCGGAGTAGCCAGGCAGCGATGTGTCGGCTACCTCATCGGCATGTGTGTACATACCGGCAAGATCGGGCTCGTAGTTCCAGAATACGGAAGAACCGAAGTCAGCATCGTTCCACTTTGCCCATGCACTGTCGTTGAACCAGCGGATCTCTTTGACCCAGATCTCGGACTGTACGATGAAGGACTCTTCGTGGATCTTGTCCCAATTCGGATTCTCGTAGTTGTAGTAGTTTGTATCAACCCAAGTGATTCCATCCCAGTCATGGTTGAGATCGACATAGCTGTGGGTGCCACGACGCCATGCGGCGCAAGGTGTCATCCAGTAGTCATCTCCACCAAGTGATGGGAATGCTGGGTTGTAGTAGTGCCACCACCATGCCTGATGAGGTGCTGTTGAATGAGCCATATTGGCGTGATATCCCTCTTCTGCCAGAGGACGCTGTGTTGCAGCATACCATGGTACATTCGGGTTATCGCCGGCCCAGATCTCAATGACAACACTGTCATCGGGCTCGAAGAAGTGACATGACTGATCGGAACAGTCTTTCCAGACCTTGATGATTGCTTCACGGGCAGGATCGACACCGAAGTCCATCCTTGCATAGATATAGCGATCTTCACGGCCCATAAGACCTGTTGTTGTATCGATCTTTGTTGCACCGACTGGTACGCCGGGAACCAGATCATTGAAGAATACGAAGTCGTTGGAACCTGCTTCGTCATCGTCGTAGATCCAGATACGGAGATCTGCTGCGCCGATGCCTGCAACCCACTCATCACACCAGACTGGACCGACAGCGTCGGAATAGTCACGGATTGTGAATGTAAGTGTGTCGTCGCAGATCGGGTAGATTGTGCTCTCGACGAACTGCGGAGGTGTAACGTCAACGTAGAATGTGAAACGTGCAATCTGTCTCTGTGTTCTGTAGAGCCAGTCGGGATCGAGAACATCAACGCCTTCGTTTCTGTCCGGAATCCAGTTCTCGACTGTATTCCATGTGGATCCATTTGCACAGAGAAGATCTGTTGTGAAGAGTGTGTCGTAGGGGCAGTCTGTAACTGCATTATCGTATGCATAGACTGTTACACAGACCTTGTCGCCTGAGCGGAAGGGCTCGTGCTGTCTCGGTGCGAAGGTGAGACGTGTTCCCCAGCGATCGTTGATCTTCTCGATGTGATGCGGCTGTGATGCACAGTTTGTTGTCCAACCAGGGACATACCATGTGCGGCCTTCCCAAGGACGTGCCGGAGCATCGACATAGTCTGGATGCCAGCTGCCGTCACAACCCTGTACCTGAAGGTTGATAGCGATTCTTGAATTCATGTCAGTGGACTGACCGTAGACACCTGCTACATAGTAGTCAAGTTCGGATCTTCCTGCTGAAAGAATCTCATCAATCTCAGGGCAGCCAATCTGATCGTAAAGATCAACTGTGATGACCTGAAGTGTGTCGGATGTTACCCAGCCATTGGGTGGGTAGAAGAAGGAATCAGGAGCAACCGGACCAGCAAGGTCGATTCTGACGAAGCCGAGGGTATCAACCATCGGGGCAACGCCATAGATTGCTGCTGCATTCTCGTCTACAGGTATATGCTGGTCGCCAGCTGAGAGTTCACGGCGATTTCTTACACCGTAGTTACCATCTGGGTTTCCTGCATCGCCGTAGCTCATTCCGCCGAGATCCATATCGAGATCGGCGATTCCGGTGTGGAACCATCCGAATGCTGCGAATCTCTGTGAACCCTGACCATAGTCTGGATCATCAAAGAGCTCTGTGAGCTGAATCTCAAGGATGTCACCGCTTCTGAAAGGAAGCAGAGGACTGAAGTCGAGAATTCCACCTGTAAGGTCTGCTCTGTAGCCGAGGAGTGATTCGAAGTCGATCCACATTGTACCTTCTTCGCCATTGATCTCCTCGTCGAACCAGCAACCCATATTAAGGTCATCATCGTCGACAACAAATGTATCTGTTACATAATATATATCCTCGTCGCAGACAAGTCTGTGGAGGATGAATGTGAACTCGAAGTCTCTCTGGTTGATACCTGAACCACCGATTGCACCTGTCCAGAAAGGAAGGGGATCTTCATGATGCATTGCATCGTGAACATCGGAGTAGTTATCGTAGAGATGAATCTCAACCAGTGGCAGACTGTCGGAGACGAATCTCCAGTCAATCCACTCGCCTTCGATGTTATCCTGACGCCAGCCAGGAGATCCACCGTAGAATTCCTCTGTGAGGTTATCGTCTGTTTCACCTGGGCAAACGAGTTCGGCGTTAGGACCGGAAAGGTCTACGCGGAAGTCCCAGACTGTGTCCTGATATGCATCGTATGCATATGGCTCCCTATGACGCCATGTTGTATTGACGTTATAGTTGCGGTTGAACACGCGAACTGTGACCTGAACATGTGAACCATCGATGAACGGATCGAGGTAGTCTGTTTCGACATTGCGTGCAATATCGATGAAGAATGTGTCGTGACCGCAGTAGCCGTCTGCACACATGCCAGACTGTACAACCTCAAACTCAGAAGACTCTGTATATACCAGCTCCCAGCCTGACCATGAGCCAAGATAGGGTTTTACATTGACTTCCCAAGGCTGACCTGCTCCACCGTTCTCTACGTCTGCATCGGCAATTGCGCTGCGGTAGTAGATGGAGTCAACCCTGCGTGGGAAGTATGTTGGTATGCCTTCATTGATGTAGCGAAGCTCGACAAATACGGAGTCAATACATGTTGACTTGTCATATGCGACGAAGGAGATCGGCTGGCAGGAGTCTGCTGTCCAGATCTCTGCACTTGCTTCGTCACAGCCGTAGTCGACCATGCCATCATCGTCAGAGAAGTCGGTTGAGTCGCCGTTTGTAATGACTTCATTCCTTGGAATAAGGTCTGTGATAAACGGCGGAATTGTGTCTCCACCAATCAGGAGCTCGGAAGATGCCCAACGCTGTGCCTCTGGGTCTGCTGGATCTGGTGTATTCCAACGAACCTCATCACGTGAGATGGACATGTCGATTGTATCGACGATCTCAATGCCTGATACAGGATCGACACCAAGATACTTATAGATGAAAAGATCATCTGTGTCGTGGATCTCAACATAGAGTGAGTCACGATTTGAAAGACCTTCGATCATCCCGCCATCACGTGAGCTTTCAATGCACTCGTGGCAGCCGATTGGCTTCATGACAACCCAGATTCTGTAGAATGGAAGTCCGTAGAGGTCTGTTCTGTGTGTTGCCTCATAAGGTATACGGATACCATCTTTGAAGTAGAATGTGGTCTGCCACTCTTTCCAGCTTACATGAGGGGCTGTATGCCCTGTAAGACCGGTGACGTTTTCCCAGCTATAGGCTGGTGTAAGATCAACGACTGTAGGTGGTGTTCCAATTTCTACCTGATCTGGTGAAATAAGAAGTACCTCGGGTATGCCGAGAATATCACGGCTATCGAGGCTGTCGACATTGGAACCAGCAGCTAAACCTTTTTCAATATAGAACTGAAAACCGGTAAAGTTATGCTTGGTTGTGTCGTTCTCGCAATACATATCCCTTGCTGAATCGGGATGTATTGGCGCGAGGTCTTCATTTGGATCGAAATCCGGGCTACCCCAGAGTGTTACTGTAACACCTCTGAGTTCAATATCCTCTGTACCGCTCAAGAGGTCCATACGGAGTACGACCTGATCATGATTGACAGGTACGGGCATCTCATCGTCGCCCGCAGGAGTCCTCATGAAAGCTGTACGGAGGGATGGTGTAGCCGGTGTGAAAGACGTGACCGTGGAAAAGTCGGTTGTGTACCAACTCGGTATCCAAGGCCCATAGCTGCCTTCCACAACATTGAAGACGTTGGCATACTGCCAGTCGCTACCCTGACCAAACAGAGCAGTCGAAACCAACAGTAGCCCGAACAAAATAGACAGAAGCGTTCTGTTTCCCATAGCGCTCCTCTCCTTTCGGCTATCGGGTTTCACCTTTTGTTACCTCCTTTATTTTCAGTTTTGTTTTGTTCACAGATAACAACTGCGAATAAATAACTTCTTTGGCCCCAATACACTACAAGTTTGGCTAAAAATAGACCTGCGTCTACCACCTGTCAAGAGTTTTTTGGGTTCAAAAATTTTTGTATTCCTTTTTTGATTCCAAACAAATTTTTTTCCTCAGTAGTTTCCGGTTTTTTCATGGTAAATCTCAACTACAGTATAGCCCCAAAATCGTAAAAGTCAACAATAAAGGATTGACTTGAATAAATTCTCATAGGGGCATACACCTGTATCTTATTCATTATCATGTTGTTATGCCCCTAAAGAGCGGGGATTGCAAATGCCCATTCGATGTCCATGCCAGCCTTCCATAATTTTTCTTCTTCTCCAACTATGTTCTGATAGTTGGAAAAAAGCATATACTCGGCTGTCAAGGAATAATTTAAGTGTTCGAAAATATTTCCATTGATCCCTGCCCCGATTGTTGTCTTGCCTTGAACAGTACCACTCGGGAATGGCTCTTCGAAGTTCCAGAGTGAGTCAGGATTCTCGGGATCAAGCCAGGGAGTATCCCATTCAGCAAACAGCCCACCCTCGCCTTTTCGGGTGTAGCTTAGAAAAAGATCAACATTTAACTTGTTTCTTGGCCACCAGGAGCCCATTATCTGCAGTCTGTCAGAGTCATTTCCGAGCTGAGAGCCTATACACCTTCCTTCGAAGGTATATCTGTTTCTCGAAATCTCCTGATTGTATGTTCGATTTGTGGAGGCCTCGTATGAAAGCGAAAGATCGAGTGGGCGTTTAAAAAAGTTGACACCATAGTCAAGACCGGCGTAGAAGGCAACCTGATTCGGCTCCTGATCACCCTGAACCTCATTATCAATCTGAAAATCATCGATAATGAACTCCCCCCTGGCTCTGAAAGGAGCTTTCACAACCTTGAAACCCCCACCAATAAATGTATTGTCGTTGATCCCGTGATTCAACTGCTCGGCATGAATCCATGTTAATGGAACAAGGTAATATGGTTCGAGTATTCTATTTTCTCCGCCGTATACAACAGATTCTATACTATATATACTAAGCCATGAGTTATAAAACTCGATTTTCCTTGTCGAAAGATATCGATTGATTATTGGTACATCTTCTCGCCATGGTGTACGGGCATTTACATTGTCTTTGTCGAGAAAACCAGCAATGAAGCTGATACGTATGTGCTCCCATAGAGAAAGCCTGTATCTGATCTGCTCGAATGACCAAAGACTGTCACTCAGAAGCATACCACTTCCCCATCCATTGTGACTTTTGCCGAGTATTAAATCCCAATCTGCGCCATAATACATTAGATAACCCCTGTCGAGTCTGCCGGACTTTCCTTCCCATTTCTTTCCGTAATAGTCAGGATCATCGATATATCCCAGATCTACATCATAGAGACCAACAAGGGCAAATTTTTTATAGATCAGTTCGGCTCCGAAAAGCCCCCGGAAATAGAGCTCATTTCTTTCATCGGTCAAAAAACCCCATGTTCCGGGACTGATTCGTGCTTTTGTGTTGTCTATGCTGTCGGGCAGAAGTGACAGCTCATCCTTGGCTATTGATGTTATCCCTTCGGGAAGCAGGTATTTGCCAGAATCAATATAATCTTCGATAAAATCCCGGGGATATGGTCTTTCTTCGGGGATCAAGCCCCCTCCACGCAGCTCTATGGAACGTGCAATCTCAGATGACCAGCTGTCAATATCTGTATCAATACCTCCATGCTGTCCTGAGAGCAGGGAGGCACAAAAAAGCAATGTCCAAAATATTTTCGTTGATTTTTTCATGGATTATATATTGCAGTTATTGTGAATATCGCACAGCCTGTGGATATAGTCAGCGAGGGCCTCCTGCCAGGTCCTCATCGAATAATTATATCTTTCGCTAAGCCCTTGTCCAAGAATTGCCTCCATGGGTGGTCTTGGAGCAATTGTTGGAAACTCATCGGCAGTTGCTCTCAGAACTTGAGTATTAAAACCTGCAAACTCCTTTATTTTCATAGCAATATCATATCTGGAAGCAACCCCGTTGTTAACAGCATGAAAAAGACCATAGGCATCCAATTCAATCAGTTCTGTGAGAAGATAGCCGATGTCAACAGAATAGTTCGGACTGCCAATAATATCACCGACTACTCGAACACTCTCGAGACGGGACATAAGATTGAACATTTTCCCAACAAACTTCTTGTCTCTGCCACCTCCTCCGAAGAGCCAGCCTGCTCTGAGTATCAAATAGTCTTTCCCGTCGAGATGCTTTGCTACATTCTTCTCCCCGGATAGCTTGCTCTTGCCATAAGCTGTTACCGGATGGGGTGTATCGTCCTCAGTATAAGGGCTCTTCTTTGAGCCGGAGAAAACCCCGCTGGTGCTTATATAAACCATTTTCTTACTGTATTTATTTACGAGATGGGCAATCTTTCCAGTTGCAGTGCCGTTTATCTGCTCTGCAATATTGGGGTTTCGTTCGCAGTACTCCAGGTCCGTAAGGGCAGCAAGGTGTATAACCCAGTCCGGTTCCACACGTCTGATGAAGTCTTCCACGGTTTTCTCGTCAGAAATATCCAGGGTATCCTGATCTGTCGGATAGACCTTGAACCTTTTTTCCAGAATCGGCACTATATCGGAACCCATCATTCCCGACGCACCTGTAATAAGCAATTTCTTCATCTAAGTCTGCTTTCTTCATATATATCGATAATTTTCTTCATATGAACTTCCTTTGTATAACTTCTAAGGAATAGCTCCCTCGAGGCCTTTCCCATTCTCAGCCTTAATCTGTCATTATCAAACAACTCGCCGATCTTCTCGGATAGCTCCATGGCATTGCCCGGTTCAAAAAGGAAACCGTTCTCTCCCTCAGAGATCATTTCGGGAATGCCACCAATTCTTGAGCCTATAGCAGGCTTTCCAAATCGCATCACCTCAAGAATTGACAAGGGGGCATTTTCATAGCACGTGGATGGAAGAACGATGAACCTTGACCATTTGAGCTTCTCTTCCAGTTTCTCGCCGTGGAGATAGCCATTGAGAACTATATTATCCAGATCCTCGGTAGAAATGAAATTTTCAATTTCGGATTGAAGTGGACCACTTCCTACTATTTCCAGCCTTTTATCTCTGTTGTTCGCGGCCGCTTCCAATAGGGTGTGAATTCCCTTCTCCTCAACAAGCCTGCCGAGAAAAACATAATAGTCAGCGGAATTTTCGAAATATGGTCTATCCTCTACATAGTTGGGAACATATCTCACATTATTGAGTTTAGCACCCATGCTTTTCAGTTGTCCTTCGAGAAATTTACTCGGTGCTATAAAAAAATCAATCTTTTTCCTGAGACCGAAGATACTGAAATACAATGCCTCCAGGGAAGCAGCACAAGAGGCAGCAAATGAGCTTTTCTTACATCTTTTCAAAGGCGGTAGAAAATATCTCTTAAGCTGTGAATCACAGAGAGTACAGGGGCTTTTGAGACGATCATTGTAAAGGTTAGTGTTGGGACATACAAGCACAGAGTCATGCAGTGTCCAGATTATGGGGATATTCCTTTTTCTTATCGGTTTAATTATTGACGGCGTCAGATGGTGCAACCAGTTTTGGAGATGGACAATATCAGGCTTCCATTGAAGTAGTAGCTCCTCAATCCCCTTTTCTGCTGCCTTATTGTGCAGCATTGTCGAAAAGACTTTGTAGCCATTTCTTATAGCTCCTCTTCTGAGAAGCTCAGGATAGTCGATTTGCTCGGGGAAGAGCTCAGAAAATCTGAATTTACCATTGTTTGGATGCTCCATTCCGAAAAACTCTACCTCGTGTCCTTCGTCTGTCAACATATCAGCAAGGTTGAAGGTATATATTGAAGGCCCACCATGGTTGAATAGAAGGGTATTTACAAGGAGTATCCTCATCTGTCTAACCTCGAGCAAAATTCGTCTATAATCTGCCAGAAGATTTCCGGCAGATTCACCTTTATGGGGATAGGAATAATCTCTATGTCAGCGATCGAAACAGGTAATCTCATCGAATCCTTTTCCGTTGTGAGTATCTTCTTTACACCCAGAGAAAGACAGATTTCGCCAATCGAACTTAAATCCTTGCTTGTAAATTTGTGATGATCGCGAAAAGGAAGATGATATTCAATCCTGACACCCGCTCTTTTGAGTAAGTTCAGAAAGCCTTCAGGGGAAGCAATGGATGTTAAAACTACAATAGGCTCAGGGGGCAGATCTATATCAAGAGAATAACTGAAAATTCCAGACGGTCGATCAGAGGACAACCCTACCCCTTTGAACAAGATCAGATCAGCCTCTTTGAGCCTTTCCGGTATATCCCGAAGGCTGCGGGCAAATGAACCATTTGTCTGAAAAGGGAGATATCTCCTTTTATCAAGGGCCATATCCCCGCTAATGGTAACTATATCCAGATCCCTTTCGAGAAATCGATGCTGAAAGCCATCGTCCATGACCACTATCTTTTGCTCCCCCGGCAACCTATCGACAAGCTCAATATCCCTCCAGCGATCTTTCGATACAACAGCAGGCACACCTGTCCTTTTCACAATGAGGGCAGGCTCATCACCCGTTACTTTTGGGTCAACATCATCCTCTGGAAGGATGACAACTGCGCCCATAGAATCTCTTCCATAACCCCTGGACAGTAGCACGGGGTTCAGTCCCTTGTCCTTTAGATAGGAAATTGTTTCGATTGTGACAGGTGTTTTCCCTGAGCCACCAGTCTCTATGCCACCTATAGAGATAACAGGCCATTTTGAAGTCGCCCTTCTGAGTATTCCCCTGTCGAAGAGAAAATGTCTAAAGCGAATTACCTGTCTGTATAGGCTGATCATTGCAATAAATCCAACTGGTCGAAGAACCCCCTGTATCTTTCCCAACACTGAGATAAGCTGTCAAGAGCCTTCCTTGAGTTTTGCCCCATAGTCTGTCGAACTGATGTATTGCTCAGCAGTCTATCGATAGCCTCTGTCAATTCCTCTGCATCGGAAACCATGATGCCCCCATTTTCGCCGAGCAATCTATTAAAAGAATCGGGAGAAGAGGAAACATCAGGACCGAAAACAACTGGAACCCCAAACCAAGCCGGTTCCAGTGGATTATGACCACCGTAATCGTAGAGCGTTCCACCAACAAAGGCAATCTCCGATATTCCATACAGTGACAAAAGCTGCCCAAATCCATCTACTATAATAACTTCTGAAATCCTTTCCTCTGAAAAAAGTGCATATTCGTCAAAAAGCTCAGCAATATCACGAACTCGATCCAGATGTCTCGGGGCTATCACCCAGATAAGATCTTCGTATTTCTTTTTCAGAGTACTGACTACATCACAAATGTCCTTCTCCTCCTTCTGACGGACACTGCCAAAGGTCACCACCCTTTTGCCCTTGAGGAACTGATATTCCTTCCTCTCCCCTGTTGACGGTGAAAATGCTGACTTGATATTGCCTGTCACTGATATCTTTGCAGGGTTAACGCCCATTTCCAACAGCCTTTTACGTCCACCTTCGTCTATCATTGCAAAGCCTTTAATATACTTTTCAATTCTCGGCTCAAGGAAATGGGTGAACCGGTAGGTCTTTGAGGAGATTCTTCCATTTACTATATATATGGGTATGCCCATACCACCTGCTATTGTAATCAGATTAACCCATAGCTCAGTCTCGGCTATAAAGATTGCCTTCGGTCTGTATTTTTTCAGAGTCCTGTTTACTATGAAGGGGTGATCAAGTACAAAATTTCGTAGATACTCCATCCTCCTTTTGGACAGTGCATCATATCCACTTTTTGTGGTGACTGTATAAAGCACATTTGGGAAATCATTCTCGATCAGCTTGTGGAAAAGCATAGCAACCCTTGCCTCGCCGAGTGAAGCAGAGTGAATCCAGATCATATCCTTTGGAAGATCTCCCCAGAGTCCTAGTCTGTCGTTGATCCTTTCCCCCTTCAGTAGTGCATATATCAACAGAAGAGGCCACAATAATAAAAGACCGAGGGTGAACAATATGTTCATCACTACTCTGGGCATCTGTCCTCAAGCTCCTGTAATCTACGTTCAATCCTTTTCAGGTAGCGATCAACGTCTTCATCCTGTTCCGGGAAGATTGGCTCTTCAATATGAACCTCAACACGGGCAAAGGGAAGCGGAATGAGCATCCTGTCCCAAGTTTTCAGGAGTATGGCAGGTCTGGCGCACACATAAACGGGAACAACAGCCTTTCCCGATACCAAAGAAGCATATGCCACCCCTTTATCGGCCTTATATATTGGTCCCCTTGGACCATCAGGGGTTATTGCCATGACATCCCCTTTGCGAAGCCTCTTAACTATCTGTCTGAGTGCAGCACCACCGCCACGGGAAGATGAACCACGAACGGGGGCAAAACCGAGTTTCTGAACAACCCGGTTGATTAGCTCTCCATCGCTGCTCTGAGAGATAACTATGCCGATGTTCTTCTTTCTATATAAATAAGTCAGAGGTATGATATAGCGATGCCAGAGGGTATAGATATAGCCATCATTCAACTGAGTATGTACAAAATGCCTGTCACGCCATGTAAAACCAATAGCACTTATCAGCAACCTGAAAACTAAAGGAATAATGCTTGCAACGATCCCTTTTCTCATCTCCTCCTATGTCCTCTATAAAAACACATATTTAGGCTTAATAAATATCTTTGTATATGATCGGACAAGTCGATTCTGTAATCATTCATTCTGTAACTAAGGAAAGCGGTCATTTACAAGACCGAAAGATGTGTCTCAAAAAACAGCGGAATAATTGACTCTACAGCCGGAACTCAAACAGATCTGTCACTTCCTGTCACATACTGTCAAGATATGCAGAAAGGGTCAGAGCCTCCTCTTTGCAACTCTGCAGATAATCGAACTCGGCTCCTTGCACTCATAGCAGACCCTTATAAACAAACGCGCCCACGAGGAGTCGAACCCCGAACCTCCTGATCCGTAGTCAGGTGCTCTATCCAATTGAGCCATAGGCGCGTTTAATGCTCTACCCTATTCGAGAAAAGCATGGTTAATATATGCGAGTTATGACAGAGTGCAAGTAAAAAAGAATTATCTTGACACAAATGTACTTAGCCTATGTTTTTTATGGCTATGGATACTAAGAAGGACAGGGTACTTGAGGGAATAGACAGGCTTCTCATCCACGAGCGTGATGTGCTTGAGCGTTTGCGTGATATCAAGAGTGATATCTATCGTGCATCTGAGCTGCTTTTCAATTGCAATGGAAGAATTGTTGTCTCGGGTCTGGGTAAATCAGGCTATGCTGCACGGAAAATAGCCGCAACTCTTTCAAGCGTTGGCCATCCAAGCATATTCATTCATCCTACTGAGGCACTCCACGGTGATTTCGGAGCTATACTCGAGGATGACAGGGTTATAGTGATCTCCAAAAGTGGTGAAACTGTTGAGGTTCTAGAGCTTATGGCAATGATAAAACCTTTCGACCTTAGAACGGTTTCCATAACAACAAACGGAGAATCCAGCCTTGCCCGGGCCGCGGATGTCTCACTTGTAATACCTCAGCAGGAGGAGGGTGACCCATTGGCTGTAGTTCCTACAACCAGTGTAATTGCAACAATAGCAATCGGTGATGCCATAGCATCGGCTCTTATGGTAGCAAGAGAAACAACCTATGAAAAGTTCAGAAGCAATCATCCAGGGGGGGCCCTGGGGAGACGGCTTTCAAAGGTCTCTCAACTTATGCACAGGGAAGATGAAATTCCCATTGTAGCACTCAATGCAACACTCAAGGAAGCTATAATAGAGAACTCCAAAAAAGGGCTTGGTTTTGTGCTGCTGGGAGATGAGAAAAAGCTGCACATTCTGACAGATGGTGATATAAGGAGAGCTATCACAACCCATGAAAATCCACTCTCAGAGCATGCACTCCTCTTCTCAAGCCCGGATCCAAAGAGTGTATCACCGGATATACTTGCTGAAGAGGCACTTGCAGTCATGGAGAAACACAGGATTACCTCTCTTATCATAAGGTCACAAAAGGGCATATCAGGGGTCATTCATATGCACGACATTCTCGGCCAGAGATTTATTTAATAAAGGGGAAAAGTGGGTTCGCTATCAAAAAAGGTAGTGAAAAGCAGTTTTTGGGTGCTTTTTTCGAAGGGAGCTACCCGTTTTCTGACCTTTGCCAAGATAATACTGGTCACCCGCCTTCTATTTCCAGAGGATATGGGACTTTTCGGAATTGCCATGCTGGCATTGGCAACACTCGAAAAACTATCTCTGACAGGATTTGAACAGGCCATTGTCCAGAAAAAGGACGATGTAAAACCCTATCTCGATACAGCATGGACAGTGCAGCTACTACGCGCAGTTATTTTATCTCTGATCCTTTTCTGGGGTGCGCCATATATCGCTCTTTTCTTCAAGGAACCCGGCGCTGAAGGTCTGATGCGTGTCATTGCCCTCGGTTTTTTGATCACTGGCTTTAACAATATTGGAGTCATACTCTTCAACAGACAGATCGAGTTTAGCCGACTTTTTCGATATGAGTTCTGGGGAAGCTTTGCAGACTTCATTGTATCTATTGGATTTGCGCTATGGCTGCAAAATGCATGGGCTCTTATCCTTGGCTACATTGCGAGGAATATCGTCCGAGCCATTGTATCCTTCTGTATACAGAACAGAAGACCAAAGTTGTCACTTGATTGGTACAAGGTGAAGGAACTCCTTGATTATGGGCAATGGGTCTGGGCTTTCAGCATTCTAATGTTCCTTCTTACACAGGGAGACGATGCCTTGGTAGGACGTGTCCTCGGAGCAGCAGCCCTTGGACTGTATCAGCTCGCCTATAAGATTTCATATATGCCGACAACTGAAGTAACACATGCCCTTCTGCAGGTGATATTCCCTGCCCTTTGCAGGCTTCAGGACGATTATAACAAGCTAAAATCGTCACTCGGAAAGGTATTTGAGATGAATACATTCATATCCTTTCCCATCTCAGTGCTCATTTTTTCCCTTGCTGACTATTTTGCATCTGTTTTCCTGACAGAGCAGTGGCTGCCTGTTGTGCCGGTAATAAGGGTGTTGTGCTTCTATAGCATAGCAAGAACTATAAATGCCAGCCTTGCAACGGTATTCAACGCCATTGGTAAACCCAAGGTTGTAACTGTTGGTTTTTTCATACAGTTCCTTTTCTTTGCAATCATAGTCTATCCTTTCACCAAAAGGTGGGGATTGATTGGGACTGGTTTCGCTACAATCATTCCAAATATCCTCTTCTTTATATATATCGTCATAAGACTCAACCGAACCCTGGACGGCGGTATGCTGCAGATTCTCAGCCGGGCAATACCACCAGCACTCGGCAGCTTGGCTCTTTGGGTAGCAATATCTTTTCTCAAAACACCCCTGCCAGATCCCAATCTTTTTTCACTCACATTGCTTGCTTTGTCGGGTGCTGTCGCCTTTCTAACAATATCACTTTTAACAAGCAAGCTCTTTGGAGGAAGCATTACGGATAGTTTCAGACTCATGCTGGACAGAGGTGAGAAAAACCTATGAAAATACTTGTTGCTGCAGGAAGAATCAGAAGCATAGGCGGGGGAGCGGAGAAGTCTTTGCTTTCATTGCTGCAGGACCTATCTGACAGACATCATATCAAGATCTTCAACATTGTTTTCGATGATTATGAAAGAATCGAAACGAAATGGGATACCGAGGACTGGAAATGGCCGGATCTCAGAGAGATTAAACCCCATCACCGCGCACTGCTCAAGAAAGACAGATTAGCGCAAATGGCCTTAGAGGGTGTTTTCATGCAGTTCAAGCCAGACCTTGTCATAGCCCAGTATCCGCCGGTCATCTATCTGAACAGTTTCGATGTACCCATCATAACTTTCGTGAGAGACCTGAATTACATCAAACACTACGAGCACAGTTCAACCGTAAGAAAGCTATACAATCTTCCCTTCATTGCCCTTAAGAGAAGGCGCATGCTGGAGGGCCTCAGAGAGAGCAATCTTTTCATAACAAACAGCAATTTCATGCGTGAACAATTTTTGCTATATGGAATCGATAGCTCAGTGATCTATCCTTTTATCGACTGCAAGAAGGCCGAGCAGACATCCGATCGAATTGATGGACCTGTTTCATTGATAGCTGCTAACCTTGGTCCACACAAAGGTATTGATATTCTTTTCAGAATTGCCGAAAGGATGCCCTCAAGACGGTTCTCGATTGCTGGTAAACTGCCTGATGGAATTGAAATACCGAAAAATGTTGATTATCTAGGTTGGCAATCGGACATAGAACAAGTTATCGCTGCATCATCGCTGATACTTATACCCTCAAGATGTGAGGAGTCATTCGGCAGAATGCCTATAGAAGCCGGCTGCCAGAGAAAACCTTTCATCGCCAGCACCCGTGGAGGACTTCCTGAAGCGGTCGGTGAAGGTGGATTTCTCATCGAAGATATCGAAAACATTGACCTGTGGAGGAAAAAGATTGATGATTTGCTCGGAAACAACCATATTTATAATACTATGGCGCAAAGAAGTTACGAAAACGCAAAGAGATTTATGGGAAGTAAACCATTCTGTGTTTTTCAAGAAACAGTGAAGAACAAACTGGGGATAGAGCTGTGAGAATAGGAATCGACATATCGCCCCTTTGCAGATCCAGAACAGGTGTGGCAATGTATGGATACTACCTTGTTCGTTACCTGACTGAAATCGACAGACTCAATACCTACTTCCTGTACATAAACAAACCAATTTCTCTGGATTTTCCACTTCCTTCAAATTTCTTTATTCGTCCACAACAGATGCCCCTTCCGCAGTTTCAAGCCTGGTTTCACCTTGGTCTTCCGGTGACCTTCCGAAGAGACAGACTCGATATCTTTCACAGCATCAATTTTCTAATCCCGCCTGTGCCCGGGTGCAAAACAGTGTCCACAGTACATGACCTGTCCAGTCTTGTCATCCCCGGACAGCACCGGCTGCTGCACAGATTATCCCATTCCCTATTTCTGAAATCATCACTCAGAAGAGCCGACCGCCTGATTGCAGTCAGTCAGTCAACAAAGGACGAAATCGACAGAATACTACCAAATTGCAGCAATAAGACCGATGTTATTCTCGAAGCAGCAGCACCTGAATTCCGCCCCATAGAAAATGAGAATTTCCTGAAATCGATCAGGCAATCATATGAACTCCCTGAAAGATTCCTGCTCTATGTTGGCACTCTCGAACCCAGGAAAAACATCGAAGGTCTGCTATTGGCCTATGCACGAGTAAAGGATAAAATACCCCACAAACTCGTAGTCGTAGGCGGAAGAGGCTGGAAATACACTCCGATCTTCGATGTGGTCAAATCCAATGGCATGGAAGAACATGTAATCTTCACAGGGTACATAACACAGAAAGACCTGCCAGCACTCTACAATCTGGCAGATTTCTTTGTTTATCCAAGCTTTTACGAGGGTTTTGGTTTGCCTGTAATGGAAGCCATGTCTTCCAGAACTGCCGTTATAACATCCAACTGCTCAAGCCTTGCAGAAATAGCAGGAGACGCCGCTCTTCTTGTCAATCCCAGAGACGAAGACCAGATCGCAGATGCTATTGTTAAACTTGCACGGGATGCAAATCTTCGTGAGGATTTTGCCCGGAAAGGTCTGACAAGATCCAGGTCATTTTCATGGACACTTACTGCCGACAGAACACTTTCTCTTTACAGGGAAACGGTGGAAACATGAAGATAGCTATAGTACACGAGTATCTTAATCAGGTTGGTGGTGCAGAGCTTGTGCTCAAATATATGCACGAGGTTTTTCCAGATGCTCCAATCTACACGCTGATCTATGAGAAAGACCAATTGCCCGAGGAGTATCATAGCTGGGACATTCGCCCTGTGGGATGGTCCAAATATTTCCCCTTCAGAAAGAGCATGTATAGGAACTATCTACCACTATATCCTGTAATGATCGAGCAGATGGATCTTCGAGAATACGATCTGGTTCTCTCGTCGAGCTACCTGTGGGCAAAAGGTGTATTGACACCAAGCAGAACTCTGCATATTTGCTATTGTCATACACCGATGAGACAGGCATGGGAGCTCTATTTTCAGTACAAACACAGCTACTCAACAGCCATTCGTAAATTTGTCTACCCTTTCATGTTTAACTACCTGCGAATGTGGGACAGGCTTGCCTCAGACAGAGTCGATAGATACATTGCTAACAGTGCTAATGTCAGCAGAAGAATCGCCAAATACTATCGAAGAAGTGCAGAGATAATCTATCCACCTGTAGAAACAGATAGATATACAATTTCGGAAAAAACAGATGATTTCTATCTCTGCCTTTCAAGGCTTGTGCCCTACAAAAAGACCGATATAGCCATCGAAGCCTTCAATCAGCTTGACAGGAAGCTGATCGTTGTAGGCACAGGCAACCAGGAAAAAAAGCTGAAAAAAAGGGCTGGCAAGAACATAGAGTTCACAGGTTTTATCTCAGAAACCGAAAAAATTGACCTGCTTTCAAAAGCCAGAGCACTCGTTTTCCCACCCGACGAAGACTTTGGTATAGTCCCCGTGGAGGCCCAGCTGTCCGGTCGACCGGTCATAGCCTATGGACACGGTGGTATTCTTGAGACTACAGTCCCCAACAAGACAAGTATTCTGTTCAAAGAGCAGACCCCCGCTGCGCTTATAGATGCAGTTAAAGAGTTCGAATCAAGAGAGAACAGCTTCGATCCAAATGTTATAAGAAGCTATGCACTCAAATTCGACAAGACTGTCTTCATGCAAAAATTCAGGGAATACGTACTCTCAGAATACACGCTCTGGAAAGAAAACCTCTTAAACCTTGACACGATACCCAATAAAGCTATATTCTAAAAGACAGCAACCAGCAGGATTGATACTTTATCGGGCAGAAAGACATCTGCAAGTACCATTTGCGTCGATTCTGTGTTCAACAAGAGTAAACAGACAGTTCTGCTAAAGCTATGGAAATATTTGTTATGCCATAAAGGCAAATTTCAGAGGAGGTTTTCGAGATGCCGAGGGGCCAGGTCAAAAGATTCGACGAGAAAAAGGGTTTTGGTTTTATTGTTTCAGACAACGCTTCACAGGACATTTTTGTCCACTATTCCGACATCATGGACGAGGAAGGCTTCAAGACCCTGACCCCCGGCGAAGAAGTTGAATTCGACATCATAGAAGGAGACAAAGGTCTCAAGGCCGTAAAGGTTAAAAAGATTGTCGACTGATTTCTTCGCATTATAACAGATTTTCATCTTTCAGGTACATATCCATTTACCTGATTGGAGAATATATGGATTAAGGATGTCCACTGGACATCCTTTTCTATTTGAGATATAGAATTGATTGCTTCAGAAGCAGGCCCAACTCATCACTTGCTGTAACAGTATATATCCCGGATGGTAATGCATCTTCGGGCTGCCAGAAAAAAATACCATTGCTCTTTGCTTCTAATAGTTGCCTTCCATGAACATCGAACACTGTAATGTAACATTTATTCGGTGTCAAGATTTGACAGCCTCCGTTGAAGGGATTGGGATAAACATCGAGAGAAGGTCTTAACGGCTGGCTTTCCTCAATATTCTCAAGCTCCAGATAGACATCCAGATAGAAGGGTTCATTTCTTTCAACAGTAACCGAAAAGGTGTCCACAAGGTCCATACAGCTCACAATAATCTCGTGATCACCATAGTTTACCAGACGTCTCATACTGCCATAAATCGGTTCGGTCATCCGTGGGGGGAGATAATCCGCTGTAGTGCCGGCAATCTCAACCCTTGCTACAACTGGTGTATCCACACCTGCAGCATAAGTATGAACAATTATCGCCTCTCCCAGAACCCTGTCGAAAAGATACACCAGACCATTCCATTGATTGTGAAGCTGGTAATCCCATAAAGATGTATCCGGCTGGGTGGTGGTATCGACCTCTACAATCAGAGAGGCCGTCGCATATTTAGCATATTCCCAGTCTATCGATGAGCCATACTGCTTGTCGACAGGACCTGAAATGTATGCAGCCCCCCTGTATGACATCATTCTATTGCTCATCTGCAGACCAATTCGAGAGTTCCGTGAAAAATCGGGACAATCACCCCAACCCCAGGGGTAGAATACCTTTTCATTTAAAAGGCCTGTTGCAGAGGAGTGATACCAGACCGAGGACACAAATCTCTCCCTTTCACAGAGCCTCATCATTGCCTGGGTCTCGCTCTCACTTCCGGCAGACGGACCGCTGTAAAAGGATGACCACATGTCATATACAGCATCAATACCGTCCCAGTTGAACGGGAAATTTCTATTCAGATCCACACCATCTGTATCGTTGCCGTGATAGTAGACATAGGAGAATCTGCCGTCACCATTGTTATCCCTCTTGTTCTTTCTGTATGTATAATCAAGACCATCGACAACAACCTGATATCCTTCAGGATTTACAACGGGCACAAACCAGATCTCCAGCTCATCAATCCATCTTGTTATGGTCGAGTCCAAGCCATAAGAGGCGAGAAGTGTTTCGGCGGCAAACTGACAGATTATGGTTCCGATAACCTCCTCAGCGTGTATCGATCCATTGATGAAGACTGCCATTTCGTCCTCATTCTCAGATGCATTGTCGGATATCTTGATGCCCCAGATCGGTAATGAATCCCTAGTACTGAAACCAAGGGACTCTGCATGACATAAATCCGGGTATTCTGCGGAAATATCCGCAATCCAGGCAAGAACACTGTCATGTTGTGGATAGTAGGAATAGTCATAGATGTCGGAGACATCTGCCAGAACACCAAAAATAAATATGAGTGGAACAAAGTACTTCATCATCTAACTCCTCTTTGGGACTCTCTTTCCACCCACAATATAGACTAAAGGGGAAATATATCAAACGGGGATTTCTATCTGCCTGGCAAAATTCTCTTCAAAGTAGACGAGAACTTTCTGAAAAGTGGCTCTATTATCCAATGGTATTCCTCGAGCTTCAACATTTTGTAGCAGGCAATGATCACAATAACGCCTGCACCTGCTGGCAGAAAGAAGAACAGAATCTTCTCCAACAGTAAAATATTCAGCTGAATATAGACCTTGCAAAGTTCCAGAACGCCCCATGAAACACCTCCACCTATGGCAGAAATACCAAGGAAGCAGAGCCCGCTTTTGAGGATTTTGCGTCCTTCCAGTCCCCTCAATCTTCGCGTTAGAATAACGAAAAGGAGACCAAAATAGACATAATGAGATATGGTAGTTCCAAGGGCAAGTCCATTGTGTCCCATGCTGTCGATAAGGAGTAGATTGGCAATCACATTCGCTGCAACGGCAATGAAGCCTATTTTGACTGTAGTCTTTGTGTCCTTCAGAGAATAGAATGCCTGCTGGGTAACCCGAAGGCTACTATGACCTGCAATCCCGAAAATATAGAACATCAATGCCGAGGCTGTAAAGGGGGTGCTTACAGAGGCAGTAAAGTTACCTCCTTCAAAAATCAATCGAACAATCTCTGTCCTGAGTATGGATGTGATAAAAATCACGGGTATCAAGATTGCCAAAGCCATTCGCAGCGAATATGATACAATGCTTGCAAGCTGTGACCTGTCTTTCTCGGCAGTACTGCGAGACATTGCAGGAAGAGCCGCAGTTGCCAGAGCTGTTGAAACAAGACTTATCGGGAATTGTACAAGCAGATTGGCAAATCTGAGTGCGGAAACACTGCCCGTAACCAGAGTAGAAGCAAGAAATCTATCCACAAAGATATTTATCTCTGTAACCATCAGGCTTAAAAAAAGCGGCATAAACAGTAGCAGAGTTTCTTTGATATCCGGCCAATAACCCTTAATATCAGGCTTTCTAAAGGCACCCATCCTTTTCGCCATGGGCATCTGAAAGACCGCCTGTGCCAAAGAACCCAACACAACAAAGCCTATCACAAGCAAGAACTTGGGGTTGGTAGGCAGATTGGAAAAGAAATAGGCCCAGGCAACACCTAAAAGCCAGACAATATTGAATATAGCTGGTCCTAGAGCAGGAATGAAGAAACGATTCTTAGAATTCAGAAACCCCATAAAAAGGGCATAAACCCCTATGAAAACAACAAAAGGGCTGAGCATTTGAAGCATCTTTATTGTGAGTTCAATCTTAACAGGATCGTCCCTCCAGCCAAACATCAACAATTTGATGAATGCTGGTGCAACAAAATATATCCCGGCACCGAGCAGAACCAGAAACACAGAGAAAAGCGTGAAAAAACTTGCCGCATATCTATCGGCGGACTCCTCGCCCTTCTCTTCACGAATCTGGGCATATTTAGGCATGAATACCTTTGTTATTCCACCTTCACCGATGAGATATCTAAGGGAATTTGGTATTGGATAGGCAATCCCCCAGGCATCGGCAGCAATGCCAGTACCGAAGAGTCGCGCCATGAATACCTGCCTTATCAGACCAAGGATTCGGCTGATAAAAACGCCGGTACTAACAGATACGGCCGAAAGAAAAATCGAGCCGTCCTTTCTGTAATCCTTTTGACCTTCTTCCTTTACTTGAGTATCTTCCATTATACCTGTCCTTTTTTCAGGTTGAAAAGATAATGGATAGCTTTAACTTTACAAAGGGGAGTCTCTGTTAAAAATGGAATATATAACGGGAATATCAGCCTCACCGAGAACACCCTCCAACTCCGATCTCCTTTTGGAGAACGCCCTTTCTAATGTTGATGGTTTTGAAACACGAATCATCAAACTCTCCAGATACAATATTCAGCCCTGCAGGGGTTGCGAATATTGCCGGATAAATGGAGTGTGTGTGCAAAATGACGATATGTCTGAACTGATCGATATCGTCACTTCATCAAAGGGACTGATTCTGGCCAGCCCAGTATATTTCTATTCGCTGCCGGGGCATGCAAAGTCCTTCATTGACAGATTTCAGCCCTTCTGGGAAAAGAAGTACAGAAAAAAAGAAAAAATACTCGGTAACAAACTGGCTCTCGGAGCCTTCATATCTGTAGCAGGTTCTGGCGGTGAACGTGTTTTCGATTGTATCCGTCTGCCATACAAGTACATGCTCGATACACTCAGCGCAGAAAACTATGATCCTATGCTGATTCGTAATCACGACTCGTCACCGGATTCAATGTCAGACAGTTCGATAAGAAAAGCCTTGGAATATGGGCGAGAATTCAGCATTTTTCTACAAAAATACTGAGGAGTCAAAATGGAAAGAATTAGACAGATAATCGCAGAGAAGAAACTCGATGGTTTCATAGTAACCAATCTGAAAAATGTGCGATACCTCACAGGCTATACCGGCTCCAACGGACTTGTTTATATTGACTCCAAAGAGGCTTTTTTCTTCACTGATTTCCGATACAAAACCCAGGTAGAAAAGGAAGTTAAAAAAGGTTTTATCATAGAGATTGCTGATCGCTCTCTCATCGACTATCTCAATGAAAAGCTTTCTCCTAAGGGCAAGATTGGATTCGAAAGCAGAAATGTGACCTATGATCACTTCACAACTCTCAAAGAGAATCTGCCCGATGCCGAACTGATTCCTCAAGCTGATATCGTTGAGAAGTTAAGACAGGTGAAGAATCGGATGGAAATCGACAATATCAGAAGGGCTATCGAGATATCCGAAAAGGCCCTTGAGCAGGTTAAGCACCTTATTAGACAGGGGACTGTTGAGAAAGAATTCGCCCATGAGCTTATTTATGCCGGCTGGAAATTTGGTGCAGAGGATCCCTCTTTCGATCCGATTGTTGCCTCCGGGGTTAACAGCGCAAAACCCCATGCAGGGATATCCGAAAGGGCTATGCAAAGGGGCGACTTTGTGACAATCGACTATGGCTTCTTCTTCAACGGATATGCATCGGATATCACAAGAACCTTCATTATCGGCGAACCATCTCCAAAACAGAGAGAGATATATGAAAAGGTTCTCGAGGCGCAGCTCGCCGCAGAGAAGGCGATGATGCCAGGAGCAAAGATGGCGGATATGGATAAGACAGCCCGGGACATAATCACCGAGGCAGGATATGGCGAATTTTTCGGTCATTCCCTCGGTCATTCCATAGGACTGGCCGTTCACGATCCCGGGTCTCTTTCAAGTAAGGCTGAGGGAGAGCTTACCCCTGGCATGGTTTTTACAAATGAGCCGGGTATCTACATTCCTGATCTGGGGGGCGTAAGAATTGAGGATGATATTCTCATTACCACCGATGGAAACGAGAATCTTGTTACCCTCCCTAAATCCATTGAGGAGATGATAGTCTAAGTGCAGGCAAAGACAAAAAAAAGACTGATCCTTGCCGGTAAGATAACCCTGTCGATAGCTCTTTTGGTGATCGCCTTTTTCATGATAGACACTGATAAGCTTAAGACTGCACTTGAGGAGCTCAAGGCCATCGATGCTGTAATACTTGTGGCACTTTTCTGGGGTACAATATTCATAGGCGCGATCCGTTCCAAGATATTCTTCAGAGGGATGGGCATCAATCTCAGCTATTTCCTCTACGCAAAGCTCTATTACATTGGCTATTTCTTCAATTTTTTCATACCTTCAGGTGTTGGCGGAGATGTAATGCGCGGCTGGATTGCAGGTAAGAGGGTCGATAAGATCAAAGAATCCTATTCGGCAATACTCGGAGAAAGGCTCTCCGGTCTTATCGCAACAGGTTTTATCGCCCTTATTTTTATGCTCTTTGTTGATACACCAAAACCCCTTATACTGATTCTCATCCTCGCTAATATCGGGCTTTGGCTTATTGCAGCTATTCTACTCACACCGCATCTGGCAAAAATAACAAGGCGTATACTTAAGCCTCTCCCCTTTGGCATCAGCGACAAGATAAGCGACTTCTCTGAAAAGGTGTCCACATTCAGAAGTATGCCCGGGATTCTTCTGGGAGGATTTGCCATGAGTGTCCTCTATCAGCTTTCAATAATCTTTGTTGTCTATATGGCCAGTCACTTCCTCAAATCCGGCATCACATTTGCCGAGATGTGTGTGATCGCCCCCATAGTATGGACTGTGGCAATGATACCAGCTACGCCAAATGCTCTCGGCATCAGAGAGCTGACATTCGCATATCTTTTCCCGGTTTTCGGAAGTCAGGAGGCCAAAGGGCTTGTTGTATCCGGTATGTTTCTCTTTGTCAGTGTCGCCTCTGGAATTGCAGGTGGCATTGTGTTCGGCATAGAGAATATGCTTGGAAAAAGACGAGGAACAGGTGGAATTTTAGCCCCCGAAGAGCCAGATATTAATCCACCTGAGTTGATTGATTAGCTTTCAGATTCAGTTCGCTGATCAGTGAATGAAGATCAGTCCGAGAAGACCAAGCAAAAAACACCAGTAACTGAATATGTGCAGCTTCCCTTTGTTGAGCAATTTTACTACGAGCACAATAGCACCGTATCCAACCAAGGCTGCTACCGCACCTCCTGCAAGGTAATTCAGAGGTATCCCACCTGAATCAGGTAGCTTAAGTACAGTCGCTCCGAGTATGGCAGGTATGCTCAGTAAGAATGAAAACTCAGCTGCCTTTTCCCCGTCAACGCCCATAAGACGGGCAACCGAGATGGTACTGCCGCTTCTGGAAATTCCAGGCAAAATTGCCAAAGCCTGGCCACAGCCGATCAGAAACCCTCGGAAGATGCCGACAGGCTTGTTCCCTCTATTTACAAGCTTCGGGAGCAGCAATATTCCTCCCGTAACAATAAGAAGACCGCTTGTCATCTGTGGGTTGCCAAAGATTGCCTCAATCTGCTCATCGAGAAAAATACCTACAAGTCCGGCCGGGACAGAGCCAATGAGCAATGCAATCGCAGTCTTGAACTCCCTCGTCTTGTGATATCTGCGCGGATTTCTGAACAGGGGCAGAAACAACTCTGCTATCCTGTCGTAATAGAAAGCAAACACAGCCAGCAAAGTCCCCAGATGCAGAATTATCTCGAGAGATACACCCGGCTCGTCCATTCCAAGTAGATGCTGCCCTATCACAAGATGACCTGAGCTTGAAATGGGCAAAAATTCGGTCAGGCCCTGAACAGCACCCAAAACTATGATCTTCCACAAATTCATGACTGGAAAATACCAGTACATGCTCTTTTGACAAGAAAAATCAGGTTCGAAGGAAAGAGACCTCGAGATATGGATCTATGTATATGAATCCAAGAGATTCGTATATCCTTCTCGCAGAAGAATTATCATCGCTGACATTGAGTCCTATGTGCTTGATTTTCAGTGGAATACTCGATAAAAGTGCTTCGACTATTGCCCGACCCAATCCCCTTCCGCGAAAGTCGGGGTGGACGGCAATATTCCCCAGGGCAGCAACCCCGAATCTCTCTGAAACAACATGCACTCCCCCCATCGCAACAAGTCGTTCTCCTTCGCGGAGCCCACGATAAAGACCTGTTTCGAGCATCGCTGGATTAAAGAAGGAGTCAGGATATGCTTCTCCCAAGAAGGTATTGACCTCCTCAGAATCATTCAGGATATAGCTGCAGTGTTTCGGATAGCGAGGCTTCCTTTCAGGGAGATACATCTTCCAGTGCCTACTAATCTGAGAGATATGCCCGAAAGAATTGAGCTCAACGAGAAGTTGTGGGTGTACATGAAAATATATCTCACTCGGTAGCTGATGGATAAGGCTTTTCATTTGTACATATTCAAGGAGAATGAGAACATTCAACACACCATCCCGATAGAGGGTGGCTACATTCCCTGAATCATCTACAAACCATCGGGTATGTTTACAATATGGCAAATCCAGATCGCCAATCTGATATATATTCAGAGGTAAGTTTTCACTGAGCAGGTTCAGGATATACTTCTCGTCATTATTCCTGTCTATTTCACAGAATGCACTCAAGTACGGGATATGAGATTGAACTCGATGAGAATATTTCTCAGCCTTGCCCTGAGCGATCCGAGGGATATCTCCTCTGAACACTGGAAGCCGATCTTATACTTCTCAAGATTGAGTATGAATACAAAGCCTTCCTCAAGGATGATGGTTACCTCTATCCAGTCCCCAAAGTTAAGAACATCAAAGGATAGATTGAAGGCCTTGGCATAGGATTTCATTATCTTTGCCATAGACTTGGCTGCATTCAGATCTGATTCCATGCTTCGCAGAACCTGACCATCGGGATTGATAAAGACCATGCCTGTTACGCCCTCTATCTCAAAGAGCTTTTCTCGGAAGGAATCAAAGTCAAAGTTCTTTGGTACTTCCTTTTTCTTAAGTACCTGGGTCTTATCCTTTATGCGATTCTGAACATCTGGCTTGTCCTCAATGACCTTGTCGACATCGACCTTATTACCTCGGAATGCATCTGTCTTGGGCAGAGGCGGAGGGGTATCGACAGCTTTTTTCCTCTGATCTTTTTTCATGCTGCCGACTGTTTCACGAATTCTCTGCAGCCTCATGTCATAGGGGGCGACTATCTCAAGTTGATGCATGACAGCAGTGAGTTTTGCAAGATTGCCGGTATGAATATACAGATCGCATAGCAAAAATAGTGGGTCTGAACGTGATGGATCCAGCTTGAAGGCAGTTGCAAATGCCTTCTCTGCCCTTTCTGTCTGGTTGATTGATGTCAGAATCTCACCGAGAAGAATATAGCCATCGTAGAATTGTGGATGTTTTTTAAGCCCCTGATAACAGATATCAAAGGCCTTTTTCCCTTCATTTGAGCTGAAATAGAGCCTGGCAAGGGGAAAATAGACTACAGAGTCCGGGGCTTGTGCCAGCTCTGCTTCCAATCTTTTGATCTCTGTGCTCAGATCAGCCATTCTCCTCCTGTGCTATAACTCATAATAAAGTATGCAAGTCCCAAAGACACAACATAAAATCTATACTTAATCGATGAGAGAAATATCTATATCGCCACGTTCTGTTCTGAGGATAAGTGATCCTGTGCCTTCAGCCTCGAAAAACATGGACCTTCTATCCTTTGTCAAACCCTCAGGCGTTCTGAATCTCGCCTTTCCGTCCATCGTCTGGGCATCTACTCTCCCATAACTATCAATGGGCAGACGGAGCTTGATGCTGCCAGCCTTCTGATTGATCTTAAGATAACCAGCTGAAGAAAACTCCCCCTCGAACTCCGGCTCTGTAGCGTTTACAATCAGTGTATCAGGTGACTCGCCACTCCATGTAAAGCGACCCCTCTTCTGTCTGAGATTAACCTTTTTAGCCTTCTGATCTGTTCGGATCAGGATATCACCGTAATCTGTATTTATATCGAGAGATCCGCTGAAACCCCTTTGCATCTCAAACTCCATCTTCCTCGCGTTTATCTGGAGCTTTCCCTTTATGTCGCCCAGCTCAACATCAAGCTCATCGCCCCTTATCTGGGTATCCCCGGATACAACACCACGCAATTCAGTTGATAATGATGTGTGTACGATCTTGCCCTTTGGACTATCGAGGACTACTCTACCCAATGCAATATCCGAAAGGACAGCCATACTCTCCGGAACCTGGAGCACAAAATCCGTCCTATATTCTATCCCTCCGGAGAATTCTATAGTTCTCGATCGATACTCGGCAAGCAACTTCCCCTGAAAAAAAGTGCCCAGATAATTCTTGATCTGTGGCATATATTCCACCGGCGGAAGGACAGTGATAAAAAAGGTATCATTCTTTGCTGTTGCGATAATTTCATTGAGTTTTGCCAATCTCCTTGATTCATCAACGTCACCGGCATCAAATCGTGTTATGCTCTGATAGAAGGCCTCCTCTCCATGCTTTATCCTAAGATCGCCGGACAGACCTTTGATAGCTATGACTTTGGGCATTGCTTTGAAGTATTCCGTCTGAGCAGTTTGATAGGCAGTATCCCCTGCAAAAACAGAAAATACAAGAAACAGAACTGCTATCCTATTTCTCATCTCTGGCTCCAATGAAATCCTTTGCTCTTTCAACATGACTCCCCTTCCAGTAGATCTTTCCACAGCTGGTACATCTGTGAAATCTCTCCTGAATATTGTATGTGTACTCGGGAACAAGATGTTCTATCTCACTCTTAAACTTCACATCCTCAAGCTCGCCATTACATACCGGACAAAAAAGAGGTTTTGGCTCAAGGTCGATATCTATTTGGCCGCTTAGGATAAAAACCTGCTCTCTGATATCATCATGATCGACAAGAATGACTCCATCCATATTGGAAAATAGATAATTGCGGGTCAGGAAAAAACGGTCCTCTCTCCTGGCAATGGCATAGAGCTCAAGGGGCTCCATATCCTGATAATATCTCGTATCATAGCCAACAAATCGAAGCCATCTTGCCAGCCTGCCGAGCATTCTGTCACAAAGAAATCTGGGCATCTAAAGCACTCTATTCTCAAAATGGAAAAGCCCAATCATAGATCTCCTCTCATGAGTTTCATTCTAGAAGGCATAGAGAATCGAAAGATGAAGCCTTCTGTTATAGTCATCCTCGGGGTTCACAATCTGGAAGCCATAGTCAAGCCTGATCGGTCCTACAGGGGTGGCAACCGCAATACCGGGACCGGCAGTAACCCTCAACTCACTGAACTTTGCATCTGGAACATCGGCCCAAAGATTACCGATATCAGTGAAAAGCTGTCCATAAACACGCCAGAAAATCGGAAATCTCAGTTCAAAGGAGGTCAACAGATAAAAATTACCACCAGCAGGGGTCTTTGTTCCATCTTCCTCTGTGGTATAGGGGCCAAGGCTCCTTTCCTTCAGACCTCTTATCGTATTTGCTCCTCCAAGAAGAAATCTGTTATGCGGGGCTACTTCTTCGCCGTCTTTCAGGCTTACAATATATCCGGATTTTATGCGCCAGGCATAGATGACCTTTTCCCTCAATCTCATATATCTTCTCCAGAGAAGCTCTGTCTTATTGTAATGCTCGTCACCTCCGAGAAAGGTTCCCGCAAACTCATTTGCACCCCTGAACACAGTTCCGTCGGATGGAAAGAGAAAGTTGTCACGGGAGTCCCTCTCAATGGTGTATCCGATCTTTCGCTCTATGGAAATGTCGCCGATGACAACAGAATCAATACCGACATCCCCCTCTATCTCAACCCTGTCATAGCTGAAGGACAGCTGATGAAGTATTCGATTTCGTTTTGTATATTTGGCCAGAATTCTTCCACCAACCAACCAGACATCATATCTATCTGTCAGTTCTCTGTTCTTGGGATCATAGTAAAGGCTGAGTGTAATGGGTGTTTTGACCTTGTAGACATAGGGGAAACTAAGATCGCCTTCAAGCCGGTTTGATATATTATCCCATTCGCTGATCATCCTGAAGCTGGGCACAAATCGTCCTGCCAGACCTATTCCGCGACCACCTATATTTCTATGCCCCCATTCCAGTGTCAGGTCACTTGTCATATCGAAATTTGGGTCAGTGAGAACAGCAACCTTTGTAGCAAGCCATCTCGGTTCTTTTTCAAAGAGATAGACATCCATATCCAGGGTATCAGGTCTGTAATCCGATGTATCTGGTTTTATCCTCACAACATTGAAAAGGCCTGTTCTATAGAGATTTTCTCTGCTCTTGCTCACAGCCTCAAAGCTGTATGGTTTCCCTTCTTGCGCAACAAGCTCCCTCAGAAGAAAGTCTTCTCTGGTATATGTCAAATTTTTAAAGCTGATCTTTCCAAACTCTGCCTTTTTTCCCATATCGACATGAAAGCGCACTTCAATGGAATCGCCCTTGAGTTTGCTCCATTCAGATTTAACATCTGCATAGGGATGTCCCCTGTTCTGTGCTTCCCTAAGGATCATCACCCTGTCTGTTTCCACAAGACCGGGATTGAATGGCTGACCATGTTCAAGTGTGAATCTCTTACCAAGTTTGCTGAAATAGGAAGAGGCATCGCCTCCGACACTGAAACGTTTGAAATAGTACCGAGGTCCTTCCTCAACATCAATGTTTATAAGGGCATGCTCATCATCGCTTTTGATGACAACATTCGCCGAAATGCTGACATCGAGAAAACCCTCCTGAATATAGTAATCGCGCAGCCTTGTGACATCCTGCTCAAGGGTTCTTTGATTGAGTCTTTGCCTTCCACCGAGTATGAAATGCCACGGCTGGTTGATCCGGGTATCCATAAGCCTTTTAACTGACCAGTCGGAGATATAGTCGTTTCCATATATTCCGATATCCTTGACAACCGGTTGCTCGCCAAAGGCAATTGCAATGAGTATAACTATGATCGATGCCCTCAGTAAGTCCATTTGAAATCCAGCTCCAGTTTATATGTCTCTATGCCCTCCTGAGATGTCCTATCTGTGCCCCTTCCTCCAACAAGCTTGATATTGGGAGCTATCTGATATTCAACATATATATCACCGATATCTCCCTTGTTCTCAGAGCCTGTAAAGCCTTCGTAGCTATATGAAAGATAGATTTTGGGCGTAATATATTTGCCGACCGAAACGCGGTAGTCTTCCTGCTTATCCCCGCTCTGTACGGGGGTAATCTGAAATTCCTCCACGCCAAGGGCACTTTCTACGCCCTTTGACACCTGATTCCAGCCATAGGTCTTCAGCACATCGGTTGCTCTATCGCCTACAGCGTCGACTAGCCCTACATTATTCGGGTTCTGGTTGAGAGTTAGCATGAGTATGAGTTCTTCACTGGTGTAGCTGCCGGCAGACAGCTCGAGCTGTGGTTCTGAAGCCCTGCCTGTTATCGACAGCTCAATAGGCACAGGATCCTGCCTTACGCCCATAGAGTCAGAATAGATATTCGTTACTGCCTTGATATCAAGGCTGGGGTCAAGGTCTGTTCCCTGATCAAAGAGAATGTCTCCCTGTTCAATGTTGAATTTTGAGCCATAGGCATTGACCTCACCTCGAAGTGTTCCCAATTCCCCCTGAAGTGCCAGAAAACCATCGATAGTCTCCACCACAAGGTCTCCATCTATCTCAATCTCGGCCCACATGAAGGGATACTCAAGATATATCCAGAAATTGTCTGGTATGGTAAGCTCGATTGCCATATCAACTGGAATTGTCGTTGCACTGCCACCGCCAGAACCACCTGAAAGGTTGACAATTGTCCCCCTTGGGATATTTATGCTGCCTGTGAGGTCTGGATTTTCCATATCCCCGCCGATGGCAAGATCAGTGTCCAATGCTAGAAAAATGCCCATTCTTGACATATCCACAGGCAGTTTTTCGCTCTTTACAGAAAGATCGAAACGTGGATTTGTGAAATCACCCAGATTGACTGCCCCTTTTACATAAGCATATCCTCTGTTATTGTCTTTGGAACCAAAAAGACCCGATATGAAATCAATCAGCCCCTGAACAAGACCCTTGCGATTCTCCGAGCTTCGCTCCATCTCAATGTAAAAGGTATCAAGCTCTAATCTATTATCATCAAAACCTGCCTTAATGGTTATATTCTCAACGGTATTGTCAAGTGTATAGAGATCAAGAGACCCGTCTCTGACCTCAACAGAACCAGATATATTGGGGTTTTCGGGCGTCCCTTTTATATCAAGAATATAGTCGATATCGGCATTGAAATTTTCAATATTCTCGGAGAAGGCCTGCATGAGAATGGTTGACTGACCTTTGCCCTGGAAAGTGAGATAAAGAGGCATATCCTCGTCAAAGACATCCAGCGAACCCTTCAGCGAATATACCTCAAGATCATGCACAAATCTGACATTATCCATGCTCAGCATGCCCCTGTCCAGCGTGACATCAAAGATACCCCGTCCCCATTCAGTTGAATCTATGACAAGATGCTCTGTCGTCAGGCTGATGCCTGCCTCTGCATTTTGCAGGGAGTCTTCCATTACAAACCAATAAGACCCGTCAATATCAGCCCTCATCGAAGCATTGATCTTCATCTGATGCAGTATATTCTCAAGGCGTATATTCTCAATATTTCCGCCAACCCTTGTCCCAAAGGGATCCACACGGAAGCTGTCAACATTTATATCACCTGTACCAAGTCCGAGTGGAATATTCCTCGATAGAATAGTGTCCCCCTTGAACTTCATCCATGCAGAATGCTGAAGAACCATCTCAAGCCCCATGGCCCTTGCCCTGAAGCCATCAAAGCGCAATAGCATGGAGTCCTGCTCAAGGGAAAAATCGCCCATCATGTAAAAATACATGGAATCCATCCACATATCTGCATTTCTTATAAGAACACCATCATTTCTTACATTCAGAGAAGACTTAAGTGAATCAAATTCCATATCAAAGGTCGAACCTGAGCCGCCCAGATCTACCCACCCCTTAAGACCTGAAGCGAGATCGACTATATGGAAATTGGCATAGAGGCTGTCTGCATATACTATCTGCGCAAAGATTGAATCAGAAACAAGATAGCCTGCTACCTCTGGATCGATGGACGTAGAGCTGAGATTAAGAACACCTTCTGCCCTTCCACCGACCATGCTGTCAAGATCGACAATGGCCATTATATCAGCGAGATTGGGGATAATGCAGTCAGCAGTCATCCGCATATTGCCTTCATATGCAAGATCACCGGTCAGCTTGATTTCATTGCCGCCACGATAGATAAAAAGCTCAGGGGCAAAGTCAAATGTATCGACTGTAACAATTACATTTCCATAGGCAGAATCGAACCATATATCGAAGAACATACTCTTGATAAGATCGATGTTCAAATTCAGAACCATTTCCTCGGGCTCGAAGTTCCGGCCACGCCCCGATACATTTCCGGTGAAATAGGTAGGCAAATCAAGATCTTCTATCAGACTGGAAAGCTCAAATCCACTGGCATAAGCTGTGAATTCATATGAATTATCAACAAAGGAAAACTCGACATCGCCCTCAATGTCAGCGTCGAGGATATTACCTTCCAGATTGTTAAGTGTCAGAGACCTTCTCGCTGCATTCCATACCATCTCTGTTGATGTCTCCACAAAGGGGAAGTCGAAAAGGATACCATCGATATAGGTCCCCATTGTCAGTACACCCTGCGGATTTCCCTTCAGGTTCATGTGCATTGTTCCGCTGCCATTTAGTACATAGAACTGTAGAAAAGAGTCAATCTCGACAAGGTCAAAGCTGTCAGATTCAACGCTGAAATTGAAATCAAGTGGCGAGAAAGTGATCTGTCCATAGCTCTGTATGAAAGATCTTTTTGCCACAATATCGGCTTTTTCCCAGTATATGCCCATCTCTTGCTCAGTGAAACCAACAGTTCCCTTCATGGACAATATTTCGCCTCTGTCTTCAACTTTCATGGCCAATGTATCTATAGGAATGACACCATCTTCAATAGTAGCCTTCAGGTGAACATCATTAAGAACTGCTCCCCCGAGATCGAGGTTACCATTGTCGAGATAGATATGGTTGACGGAAACAGGGATATTAATGGGGTCTCTCTTTCCACCACCATTTTCTTCACCCTCAGATGAAATATCTCTGCTAAATATCAGACCATATACATAGACAGAATCAAGATGCATTATACCCGCTGCAGGCGGTGTTATAACAACTGAATCTGTCGACATCTCAAAGGCTTCCATTCCGAAGGTGAACTCACTAACCTTTATCCTACCGTCGATGACATCAATTCTGGAATAGGAAAGATTAAGTGGTGTCTTCAATCTCGAGAGAACCTGACTGAGTATTATCTTCTGAATTCCCGGGGTTACAAAGATCACTATGCCCACTATGATCAATATGACCACAAAAACAAATAAAATCCAGGTGATGTTCGCAAGCCATCTTTTCTGAAGAACCTTTCGCCCATATGTCCAGTGGTGGTTGATAATGAAGTTGAACAGACTGGCGATGGCAATGCCGATCAGATTGGCAAGGAGATAGTTGACACCCAAAAGGTAAACAAGGGCCAGCAGAATGGGATAGTTCATACCGAATGATGTAAAGGTTGCGGCTGCATTGTAGCGTATGAATCTGATGAAAAGGTGCTTTTCCCTTCTGTCCCGCCAAGTCCATACATCGTTCAGAATAAAATTTGTTATGATTGAAAGCTCAATTGCGAATAGACCCGAGACATAATAGGGCATATGGAATATCTCTCTGAACACATAGAGCATCCCCATATTAACAAAGATACCGATGAATCCAACAATACCGAACTTGCTGAACCTCAGGGCATGTCCGAATATTGTAGTCTGCTCTGTTTCGCTCATCTGGATATCTCCGTGCCTGTGTATCCATGACAACGATAAATCGAGAATCGGGTTATTGTCTTACCCCGAAACTCAGGAAGAAAATCACCGTTCCAGACAACACTTTCAAAATGCTTTTCAAGATAATCAATAACTGTCTGCCTTCTGGTGGGAATGTCCATGTCCCACCACTGTCTCTTTGTTGTTCCCGGTGGTACAAATTTCTGCCTTTTATCGACTACAAAGACAGCATCCCTGCCCAGAAGAGCTTCTTCCTCGAACCAATACTGATACTGCAACAGTGGTTGACCGAGTACATCATTGCCGAAGGTCTCCGGTTGTCCCGGCAGATAGAAGGAAAGGACACTTGGCACCTTGTATTCCCAACCAAAGACAAATGTGGTCTTGGGTTCAGGCATCTTCTCCATAGTTTCTAAAACCTCATCCCTGAGCATCTCCCACCCGGCAACTGTCATCATCTCACCTGATGCCGGTATGGGTGAAAATGAAAGCTGAAGATAGAGAATACCACCGAGAATACCCACAATCCACATAGCAACCTTAAAAAATCTCTTACTTTTAGATTCCATGCCTAGAAAGAGGATGATACCCGTTAAATAGGCAGGGGCAAGCCAGTTTACCTTCACCCAGTAGAAAAGGCCAACGAATGTAAAAAAGAGTAGCATTGGCAGGGAGAATGCCATTAGAAAGAATCGGTCATCGCGCTCATAGATACGTTTTTTTAGATTCACAAAGAGACTGAACAGCATGCCGACATATACAAGTGGTGTTACCACCATCAACTGACTGCCGATATATCCGAAGAAATAGTCCAGCCGCAAACGCCTTACCTGATCTGCCCTCCTCGTTGACTGAAAGGCAAAACTCGCCCATTCGTTCTGATAGTTCCAGTATACCTGTGGCAAGAAGAAAAGCACTGATAAGACCAAGCCGATCCATGGCCAGGGGGTGAGAAGATGCTTCCTTTTTGATGTAAGAAGCACGATGAAAAATCCTGCAAAAAGAAAAACAGCCGTATATTTGGAAAGCATCGCCAGTCCTGCAAAGCCACCTGCAAGTAGATAGTTCCACATCACTTCATCCTTCCATGCCCTGTGAAAGAAATATACTGATGCCATCCAGAAAAAGATGAGCGCAGGATCGGGTGTTACAAAAAGACCGCCTACAATACCAAGGGGGGTAAGGGCCATTGTGAAGGCAGCCCAGAATCCGACTTTGCGGGAATACAACCTTTTACCAAATAAATAGATCAAAATCATGAATCCAATAGAATAGAAGAGAGCGGTAAATCTGATCCCATATAGATTATCCCCAAAAATGGTGCAGAAAAGCCTTATAGTATAGGCAGTCATCCCGGGATGATCGAAATATCCCCAGTCAAGATGCCTGGAATACTGCCAATAATAGGCATCCTGAGGTGTTACCTCCGGAATACCCATAATGATCAGCCTTATCACAATTGTACCGAAAAGAAGAAGATAGAATCTCTTCTTCCAAATCTGGCCCTGCTCAGTCACTTTTTCCTTCCAAAAAATAATGGACCAATAGCCTTTCTACTGGTCCAAATTTTTTTTAGATGCAATCAATTCTCGCCAAGAATGGATTTTATCTTTGCCTTGAGTTCTGTCAAGTCAGGGGATTTGATGATATAGTCCTCTGCAAGCCATGTGAGAAAATTGTCCTTGTAGTTGGAGTATGCGCTGTTGATAAGCACAGAAAGGTCTCTTTTCTTGACAGCTATCTTCTCGAGTGCCGATATGCCGTCCATACCAGGCATTCTGATATCAAGTACAACAAGGTCATAGTCATTATTCTCTATTTTCTCTATTGCCTCAAAGCCATTATTGGCGATCTCTACTTCCCAGCCCTCTGCTTCAAACTCTGTTTTATAGAGCAGGCAGAGGCTGCTGTCGTCATCAACCAGCAGTATCCTGTTCATCTCTTACCCCTTTCTCCCGGTCCACAGGCAGCTTGATATGAAATGCTGTCCCCTTTTCCGGTGTGGATGTAAACCATATTGTTCCATTATGTTTTTTGATGATCTGTGCGCTTATTGCGAGTCCCAGGCCTGTTCCTGCACTCTTTGTTGTGAAGAAGGGCTCAAAAACCCTCTCGCGATATTCAGGCTCTATTCCTGTGCCTGTATCCCTGACCTCAACATGAACTGCATCTTGAGCTCTATTGACACCGATGAAAATGCTTCCGTCCTTTGGTGTCGCAGAAATTGCATTTGTCATAAGATTGAGTAAAACCTGATGTATCTGCTCTCTGTCAAGCTCCAGTTGAGGCAGTTTATCCTCTATTTCTGTTTCCACCTTAAGATTCTTCTGGTCAAGCTGAACTTCGACAATCTCCAGGCCCTTTTTTACAATATACCCAATATCGGAATATTCAAACCTTGGCTCCTGAATCCTTGCAAAGCGGAGAAGATTTGTGACGATCTTTTCTATTCGCGAGGTCTCGTCCCTGATGATCTCAAGCTTCTTGACCATGTTATCGTCAATGGTATCTCTATCCTTCAGAAGATTTCTTGCAAAACCTCCTATGGCAACCAGCGGATTCTTAATCTCATGGGCAAGCTGAGCTGCCATCTGTCCTACTATCGAGAGCTTCTCTGCCCTAATGAGCTTCTTCTGATTCTCCCTGAGTGTGTTGAGAGCATCACCGAGTTCCGTGTATTTTTCCTGGAGCTCTTCGGCGAGATATGACCGCTCGATGGCAAGTGCAGCATGATTTGTTATAACCCTGAGGAAGCCAAGCTCATTGTCAGTGATTGCGGCCTGTGTAATCCTGTTATCCACAATAAGCACACCGAGATTATCTGTCATTGTGTGTATGGGCACAACAGCAAATCTGTCTGTCCCAAGTATGTTTGTAACCTCTTCCATCTTCTCGGTAGGCTGGGTCTGAGTGAAATTGAACACCCTGTGATTGAGCAGACAATCGATCAGAACATTGTCCTCCTTTTCGACTGATATATCGAAAAAGGTAACAGTACTTTTTGCAAGAACATTTGTCTGGGCTGTGACGAGCCTGTAAGAACCGAGGACCTCATGAAGGCTTCCCTTGGACCTTGAAAGCTCAGCCCAGATCTTACCTGCTTCCTCTGCATCCGAAGGTCCTATGGCATATTTTCCCTTAAGCCTTTTCTTTTCTGGATCTAAAAGCAAAAGGAAAGATCTGTTGAAACCAAGTCCCTGCTCCGCTGTCACAGCAGTGAGAATGATGTGTAATATCTCGGTAAGATTGTTCGTTGACTGCAAAGTGTCGGTGATCTGTGCGACAATGGATAGCTGCTCGATCTTCTGGTTCAGCTTTCTGTTGGCCCTTTCGAGATCTGCCATTGTCTTCTGGAGGTCTGTAATCATCCTGGCACGGGCTGTAACATTTCTGCGTATCTCTACGATCTGATGAACATCTCCCTTGTATGGTGAAATTGCTCCGGTTATGACGTCATAGAATCGCTCCTCACCCATCTTCGTGATCTCTCTGAGTGTTGTCCTGTGTATCTTGCCGTCCACAAAGGTCATCTGGGCAGGGCATTTTGCATGGGGTGTGTCTGCACAGTGGAACCAGCTGAAGCATTTGTTACCGATGCCTGTGGCGTGCTCTTCAGACCATTTTGCAGCCACCTGATTCATCCAGATAATATTTCTATCCTTATCGATGATTGTAATGCCATCGATAAGGGTATTCATAACAGCCTCAAGCCAGCTCTTGTGACGCTGTTCCATTGTAACGTCTTTGAGAATGGCTATGTAGTTCTCAACCTCGTCATCAATCTTAATCGGGACTATCTCGATATATACTATCCTGTCATTGGGCAATATCTCGATGGAATTAACTCCATCCCGTATGCGTTCGAGATTGAGTTTACGCTGGAAATATGGCCAGATATATGAGTTCCCGTCTATGGTAAGGCAGCTCTTTCCCCTATAGTCAATACCCAGACCAAGCAGTTCCTCGGCGTTCTGATTGGCAATCACGATGTGGAACTGGTAGTCGAGAAGAAGTATGCCCTCGGGAAGATTCGAGACTATCGTCTTTAGATATTCAGTTGATTGCAGAAGCTCCCTTGTAGTGTCTCCGAGAAGGTGTTCAAGCCTCTTGCTCTGAAGCTCAAGCTGCCTGTTCTGATCGGCCACCCTTTCAACATATTGTGCATTCTCCTCAAGGAGAGTCTTCCTCTCGGCTGCTTTCAGTACCCGGTCTTCAAGATAGTCAAGATTTATGGGCTTTTTTATGAAATCAAAGACACCCTTTCGGAGAAATTCAATCGCCATATCCTCTGATGGAACACCTGTAATGATGATAATCTGAGTATACTGGTTGCTCTCTTTGAGTATGTCGATGACCTCGTCAGCACTTATATCCGGGAGTTTTATATCTACAAGGGCAACATCCAGATCAATGCCGGTTGCCATGAGTTCTCTGAAGGCCTGCCCCGAAGGAGCAGTTTTGACATGCCTGTTTCCGTTTGCAAGAAAATCCTCAAGTATTACAAGAATATCCTCGCTGTCATCGAGAACCAGTATTTTGATTTTCTCGTCCAATTACCTGACCTTGCTTCCGGGTTTAATATCCTTTGCCGGCTCAAGAAGCACAACACTCTTTCCATCGTCTGCTGCCATAAGCATTCCCTGAGAAATGTGTCCCCTGATCTTAGCCGGTTTGAGATTAGCTATCACAACTATGTTCTTGCCCACAAGCTCCTCCGGCTCATAGTGGGCGGCAAGACCGGCTACAAGAGGCCTTGGCTCGTCCTCGCCAATATCTATTTTCAAGAGAAGAAGTTTGTCGGCATTTTCCGCCCTTTCAGCGGAAAGAACCTTCGCAACCCGCAAATCAAGCTGAGCAAAGTGATCATATTCAACGATATTTTCCTTTGGTTGCTCTTGCTTTTGGGGGGGCTTCTCATCCTTGATGAATTGCTTGATGTCAATTCTCGGGAAAAGATTCTTGGGCTTGCTGGTCGGCCTGCCAGCCTCAAGAAGTCCCCAGGTGGTTCTTCCCCTTACCGGAGGGACTTCCTCTCCAAATTCCTTGAGTACTTTTGTCATTTTCCCTGGCATAACCGGGAATAGCAGAACAGATATTATCCTGAGTGACTCTGTTGCAATGTAGAGAACATGTGACAGCCTTTGCTGCTGTGATTCGTCTTTTGATAGTTTCCATGGTGCCATTGTCTCAAGATATGAATTGATGCTGTTGAGCGTGATATTGATCTCCGAAAGCGCTCTGTCAATTTTCATGCTGTTCACAAGCTCAAAGGTTGAGTCCGGGAGTTGCTTAAGGGAATCAACAAGCTCTGTGTCCTGCTCGGTATACTCGCCTTCACCCGGCAATTTCCCATTGAGATATGAACCGATCATCTTGAACAGTCTGGAAACCATATTGCCGAGATTATTTGCAAGCTCAGTATTTATCACATCCACCATTCTCTCGAAATTATACTGAGAATCCTGCCCCAAAACCATACCCCTCATCAAAAAATAGCGGAATTGATCCCTGCCGAAATTATCCACGAGAAAGTGTGGGTCAACTGCATTCCCAAGGGATTTGCCCATCTTTGATTCCTCAACCATCCACCAGCCATGGGCAAATACAGTCCTTGGGGGTTCTACACCGGCAGCCTTGAGCATTGTTGGCCAGTAAACAGCGTGGGTTGTAATGATGTCCTTTGCCATCAGCTGCATATCAGCGGGCCACCATTCCCCGAATCTTTTCATATCCGCTGAATAGCCCGGTGCGGTAATGTAGTTAAGAAGAGCATCGAACCAGACATATGTCACATAGTCCCCATCGAATGGGAGGGGTATGCCCCATTCAAGTCTGCTCTTGGGTCTGGAAATACACAGGTCATTGAGGGGCTTTCTCAGAAATCCAAGTATCTCGTTCCTGCGTGACTGCGGCTGAATGAAGTCGGGATTATTTTCGATATGATCTATCAACCAGTCCTGATATTTGCTCATTTTGAAGAAGTAGTTCTTCTCCTCTATCTGTGTGACAGGTCTTCCGCAATCCGGGCAATTGCCATCTACTATGTCCTTGTCTGTCCAGAACCTTTCATCGGGCACACAATACCAGCCTTCATAGTTTGATGAATAGATCTCCCCCTTATCCCATAGGCTCTTGAGAACCTCTGTGACAACCTTCTGATGCCTTGGCTCTGTTGTTCTTATAAAGTCATCGTATTTTATATCGAGCTTATCCCACAGAGTCCTGAATCGCTCTGCATAAAAATCGCAGTGTTCAAGCGGTGATTTTCCAGCATTTCTCGCTGCCTCAAGTATCTTTTGTCCATGCTCATCTGTTCCTGTGAGAAAGAGAACATCATACCCTTCGAGTCTTCTGTAGCGAGATATGACATCGGCAAGTATAGTAGTATAGGCATGGCCTATGTGGGGATTGGCATTGACGTAATAAAGCGGTGTGGTTATATAATATTTCACATTCACTCCTCTTGTTTATAGGGCTGAGCACCATTCACAAAGCCTCAATGTGTCCATCACTTTTTATTTACTTAATTAAAGTATAGGAGATGACATAGTCAACTGTTTTCACGTTGTGAGTTTCCAGTCGTCATCGGGGGTTATCTCCTCTATGGGCTCCTCGAATTTCTCCCTCAACGGCGTAAAGAAGCTGATATGTAGGGCAATAAACACAGGCAGAAGCCCCATGACAAAAAGTGCCAGTCCATTAAAGGCAAAAAACGGTGCCAGCGAACCCTTGATAAGGTGATAGCCATCTGTAATGAAGACATAAAAGAGAATCGCAGTTGAATATGAATAGATATTGTCCTTGAAATAGTAGCTGGCAAGCGTAAAGGCAAACAGCCCAAGGATGATATTACCGATAAGAAGAATTCCATAGATGAGCGGAGTTGAGCCCTCTATGAAGGTGAGAAGGGCAATCGCAACCATACTTGCAGCCATTAGATATCTACCACGCCCATATCGTGAATATAATATGCCGGCGAGTGCAAAAAGAAAGACAAAGGGGAAAGTGAGAAGCTCCAGTCCCTTTCGCAAGGAATATATTGCCGGAAGAAAGCCGCTGTACTTTGGAAGACCTGAGAATATTCTATCACCGAGCAAAAAGGAACTGCCAATGGCAAAGCCTGTCTTGGTTCCTACCCACAGAAGGAAATTATGAAGACCCATTAGGGCAAGTACACCCAAAAGACCGATTATGATTCCATCTCGCTTTATTCTCAAAGATGTACAACGATCCTGCGGAAATCTCTTCACCCTGTCATCCAGTGCTATCCATGAAAGAATTGCACCTGAGCTGAAGAAAACTGTTCTGAGAAAAAACCTTGTGAATGCCTCAAGGGGTAGATTATGAGTTATGAACTCGTTGACTCCTCCAAGAAGCTCAACAAGCAGTATCGTGCCAAGAATTACCTTCAGAAAGGGCTGTTCCAGATTTCCAGTGAAGAACTTTTTGATGAACTCTCTGATAACAAGAAAACCTGCAAAAAGTGCAAACAGAATAAGACCACCCCATCTTATAATCTGCCATACATCCCTCTCGAGAAGCCAGGCCTCAGGAAGGTATACATCTGGTTTATCGTTGTAGATGTGACCACCGATCAGATAGCTTGTCAGCACAACCCTCATCCCTGAACATAGATCATCTGAGCTCCTTATAACGCGCCAGTCATAGAGAAGATCACCTCTCAGAACGCTTTTCACCTCGAACTCATCAACAGAGATTCCCGAGCGAAGAAGCTCTGTATCTGTCATCATAACAGCCTCATCCTCTGTTGCAACCTCGCTCCTGTCAATGCTCTCCGGTAAAGGTATACCCTTGTCCTTAGAAAAAACCGCCAGTAAAGAGTCCACAATACCACCTGAATCCCCGGCAATATCGTTAATTCCAATATTCTCGGCAAGAGAGTCCGAGATGGCCATTCTTCGCCATCTGATTAGCTCCTGATAGAATTCATCCCGTCTGTCGCCGAGACCGGGCGGGGGATGAAAGGTCAGTGTAAAAAGCGCGCCGGTCCTTGGATCAAGCCACATCCTGATATCTCTGTGACCGTCCTTTTTGTATTCCAGTCGATACAATGACATCGGAATACCAAGAGAACGTATCCTTTCCATAGTCCTGCCATCGCAATATCTGTCCATAAAGGAAAGAGCAGTGAAGCCCACGATTTTCTCCAGCTCAATCGACTTGAGAGTGTATTCTTCCGGAATATAACCTTTTCGATGTAGTACAATATCTCCCCTTTCAATCGCCTGCGGTGTAGACAGACCGACCATATCCTTGAAGTCCCAGCGCGGCAGAAAGGCAATATAGAGCAGGGCTCCGATAAAGGCAAGGGCACCGAGCTGATGAATCTTGGAGCGTGGTATGAAGCGGCTGTCGTCGATGGAGTCACACACACTCTCATTATCTTCTTCGTCCTGAGTATCTTCGATTGGATTTTCGGAGCCTTGCTGCTCTTCTAAGAGCTCGGACTCCGACCGATCATCGCTCTCAGGCTTTGTAGGGTTGTCGCTATCCCCTTCCACCTCTTCCGGAGGCTCCTGATCGTCACTGGCTGTGTCCTCAGCTATATCAGATGATTCTTCACTCTCAGGCTGGGGAGCAGGTGTTGGTTCTACATGCTTCTGCTGAGGTGGCCTTTTGTCTTCCCCTGAGGTATCTTCTGCAGGCTTTTCCTGTCTTTGAGCATCTTTCTTAGATGTATCCGGTGGAACAAGCAGACATGAGTCATCGTCACTGTCAATCTCCTGACCAGACTTCTCAGGCTCATTCACCTGTGGTTTAGGATCTTCCCCGCCGGCATCAAAGGGGCCGTCAAGTTCGTCCCTTTTTTTATCGTCGTCATTTATCAATGTATATCCGCCCAGGTTTCACCAAATTCAACCTCAACCTCTATCGGAACAGAGAGTTTCATAGCATTTTCCATTGTCTCTTTGAGCAGAAGACTCAACTCGTCAGCTTCATTTTCGGGAACTTCGAGAAGAAGTTCATCGTGTATCTGCAAAATCATGAAGCCTTCAGTTCCCTTATCCCGCAATCTCTTATCCACGTCTATCATAGCCTTTTTGATGAGATCTGCGGATGTGCCCTGAATAGGGGTATTGATCGCCGTTCTTTTGGCGAATTCCCTGAGATTATGGTTCTTTCCCTGGATATCGGGCAAATATCTTCTCCTGCCAAGAAGTGTGGTGACATACCCTTTATCCTCAGCATCCTTCACCATCTCGTCCATATAGTTTTTTACTCCGGGATATTTATCGAAATAGTCGTCAATTATCTTCTTTGCCTCTCCGATTGAGACATCAATGTCTTTTGAAAGACCGAATGGTGTCAGCCCATAGGCTATGCCGTAGTTGACAGCCTTGGCAATACCCCTGTGATCGCTATTGACCTCTTCGACATCAATTCCGAAAACCTTTGATGCAGTCATTGTATGAATATCTTCGCCGCTTTCAAATGCTGCTTTAAGTCCTTCATCGCCGGAGATGTGGGCAAGAATGCGCAGCTCAATCTGGGAATAGTCTGCAGATAGGAGAACATAGCCCTCCTTTTGAGCCTGGAAAGCCCTTCTTATCTCCCTTCCATGTTCTCCCCGAACAGGGATATTCTGTAGATTCGGATCGGAAGAGGAAAGCCTTCCCGTTGCTGCAACTGACTGATGGAGAACAGAGTGAATTCTGCCTGTATCCCTGTTGACAAGTCCCGGCAGAACTGATGTATAGGTGTTCACCAGTTTTCGGAAATGCCTGTATTCAACAATGATTCTCGGCATGGGATGTATATGCGAAAGGGTCTCCAATACTTCAATATCTGTTGATGGTCCTGTTTTCGTGCGTCTCTGAACAGGTAGGTCCAGCTTGTCAAACAATATCTCCCTGAGCTGCTTGGGTGAGTCGAGATTGAACTCCTCCTCTGCAATATTGTAGGCCTGCTTCTCAAGCTCATCTGCCTTTTCGGTAAATCTTGCTGAGAGCTCATCGAGCACATCCGTGTCTATGTAAACCCCCCTGTTTTCCATCCGATAGAGTATGTCAACAAGGGGTTTCTCAATGTCATCATAGAGGGATTTCAAATCCTCGTCTTCAAGCTTCTCCTGAAGGACTTTGCCCAGTTTCAGAACTGCTGATGCACGCTGCCCGCATGCTTTTTTGGCATCCTCCATATCTATCGATGCATATGGGGCTTTGCTCGATGAAAGAAGATCGCCGAGAGGGGCAAGGTTGATCTTAAGATGATACATAAGATCAAATTCAAGTGTATGTCTGCTGACTGCCGGAGCGAGGAGATATGAGAGCAACCTAGTCCCGGTCAGATTTACATCGTGCCGAATTAGATGCATGAATGCCTTGTCATCGTGTGTTATAATCTCTTTGCCATCTATACCCTCAGCAAAAATCGACACAAACTGTGAAATATTGTCCGATGAATCGAAGAGTTCATCCTCTCTGCGGTGGTTGACTGGTACATAGATCGTGTCCATTCCCTCTGCTGCCAGTCCGGCACCAACTACCTTGCCCTCAAAAGGCTTTGGTCCATCCCAAAGAAGAAAGCAGCCCAATCTGGAAGGAGAACCCGAGAGCCAATCCTTCAGGTATTTCTCCTCCTTCACGAGCACAATCTTCTCCTCCGGTTCTCTGACATCAAGCAGCTTTTTCATCATTGATTGCAGCTCAAGCCTTGTAAGGAGTTCCTTCAGTTTCTTCTCGTCCTGCTCTCCCCTTTTCATGCTCTTCCAGTCGGGGTCTGCAAAGTCATCAATGTGCAGCAGCCTGATAAGCTCTCTGGACATGAAAGCATCCTGTCTGCCATCTTGAAGTTTCGACCTCTGTCCCTTTGTCAGTTTGTCCAGATTTTCATAGATATCTTCGAGTGTTCTGTAATCTCCGAGAAGCTTCTGTGCGGTTTTCTTGCCTATGCCTTTAACACCAGGAATATTATCAGAGGAATCACCGATAAGGGACAGGAAATCAACAATCTGTTCGGGGGGAACACCAAGCCTTTCGTCGGCATTTTCAACTGTGAAGAGCTTCTCATCCGATTGACCGCCACGGCCCGGTTGAAGTATGGAGATATTTTCGTCAATGATCTGGAAGATGTCCTTATCACCTGTGACAATAACAACCTTTTCCCCATTTGCTGAAGCAGCTCCTGCAACTGTGGCGAGTATATCATCCGCCTCAACACCCTCCTGCTGAAGGATAGGGATGCCCATAGCCTCAACAGCCTCAAGAATCAGAGGAATGGTCGAACGCAGCTCATCCGGCATCTTTTCCCTTGTCGCCTTGTATTCGGGATACTTTTCGTGCCTTGGGGTCTTTCCTCCCCTGTCAAAAACAAATGCAAGGCTGTCGGGATTTCTCTCCTCGAGTATCTTGATAATTGTATTGAGTGTGCCAAAAATACCTGATGTATTTATCCCCTCAGAATTGCGGAGGGGATTATTAATGAAGGCAAAGAAAGCCCTGTATGCGATTGCTGTCCCGTCAAAGAGATAGAGCATTATTCTCCCATGTCTTTTATTATCTTGTTTCTGTGATATGCAGAATATATTGCACCCATCGGATTATGTGCAAGCACCCTGTCCTTGGCAATCAATGTGGTAACAGGTGCTTTGGAATGCTTTGTAAACAGCATATCATGACCGACACAAAGACCGAAGATAATGTTAATGTCTGTTCCCTCACGATTGAGAACCTCTGCCTGAAGGATAGGATTGCACATTGATTCATATCTATCTTCCTGCAGCTTCTTCATGTCCATGTCCTCTTTGGGTATTCCACCGGATTTGCAGCATATACTGGAAACAATAAACTCCCTTTCAAGAATTTCTTCCAGAACTCTGACCTCCTCAGAAAGTCCGATGCAAAAGGCAATGCCGATCTTTTCCCAGCCCATCCTCCTTGCAAATAGAATTGTCTCCTCAAGACGTGTTAGCCGCATATATCCATCGGACTCGATCCCTGCAGCTGTTCTTGATATATCCCTGTCTATTAGAGTATATAGATTTCGAACCTCTTCAGCAATCGCTGAACAATCCTTTGAAGAGAAATAGCATTCCTTGCCTGTGCATTTAGAACAGTTCATACCTGTTTTTGCCCGACCTTTCAAAAAACTGCCATTCTATCTGTATGCTTTACCGGTGATACCATCTTCGATATAATCTTTGAGACTGTCTATCTCCATTTCTTTCTTAGAGATCAGATCATCCCTCTGCTGAACCATTGTCTGCCAGGACTCGATCCTTTTCTTGCAAGGGTCAATATCCCATGTATCGGTTTTCTTGTCTGATGTGGCCCTATCCAGTCTCTGCTCTGTTTTGCTGAGTAATCTTGTCAACTCGGCATTCTCGTCAAGAAGTCTCCTGAAACGTCCATCAAGCACAGAGAACTCTCTCTTTATGCTGTCAAGCTGGCTCTGTGCATTGAGATTACGCTGATCGGAAAGCAGCAGAACAAGGCTGTCTCTGCTCTGGGTTCTCATATTGAAATCCATCTGTGATGGGAAAACCTTACCCTGAGCCTCAAGAAGCATATCCCTGAGATTGACATTCTGACTCTCGAGTATCTTCACCCTCTCCTGGCTGGCAGTCAGTTTTTCCCTTAGATTTTCAATTGTTCTTGTATCAGTGGTCAGGGTCTCATCAAGTGTGCTTTCCAGCCTTTCTATCTCATCGTTTTTTTTCAAGAGCTGAAAACCGATAAGCAGAATCATGATCAAAAGAAGACCGATGCTTGCAAGCATAATGATCCTCAGCCAGTCAAAGGCAGGTTTTCCGGGCTTTGCCTTTCTGGGGTTATCCTCGCGAAGCTCCTCCTCTGAGGGGTTTTCCTCCACCGGACCCAGTTCATTTCTCAGATCAGTGTCATCGAAAAAATCCGGATGTATTCCATCATCTTCTCTCATGGGGTTAAATATAGATATAATGCCAAAGATTACAAGCATGAGTTGACAAACAGGTGAAGTCAAACAAGTGTGATCAATGAATACAATCAACTAACACAAGGGGAAAATCTACCGATAATAGCTGAAGTGGAGAGAGGAAAACACATATCATTGCTATTTTTGGCTGCCTGCCTTTTCCTATCTTGTTCAAGAACGGATAAGGAATATATCGTGGAGCTCACAAGCCCGGAGAATCCTTCATATGTAACGGACTCCCTTGTGATCACCCTGAAAGTCTCAGAACCGCCTGACAGCATGTATTTCTCATTCCTGACATCACAGATAAAACTCGGATCTGCCCGCTCCTATTCATTCGAATTCAATAAAAACAGGATAGCTTCAGGAGAATACTCAGCCCAGTCCATGTTTTTCTGGGGTGACAGGCAGATGGAGCTTGTCCACAATCTCACTGTTGATTTCCCTGTCACAATAGGGGAAATAGAAATTCCGGAAGATCGAATAACAAGAAATCACTGGGGCTCAATTGTAGAGATGAATCTTTCCGGCATGAACATAGAAGAAGGTAGCTGTCTCAATGGTCTTAATGAATACACAAGCCGGCTTTCAAGGCTCGATCTTTCCAATAACAGAATGCAAAATGTTGATCTTTCTGAACTGGACGAAAGCCAAGAGATGAGGCTGATAGATATTTCTCGAAATCAACTGATCGAGATACCTGAGTTCAATGGCAAAGCAATCAAGATTGATCTGTCAGAAAATGGCATTTCGACAATCGATTTCAATGTCATAAGTCAGATGAACGTCGATACCCTCAACCTGACCGGAAATGAAATAGCCGAAGAATCGATGTCGGATATTGAAATGTATGTCAGAGAGTTCAAAAGACCTTCGATCATTGTAGGCAGCGGTATCTGATAATCTCAGCAAAGCACAACCGCGATAAGTTATATAAATATGAATCCTTGCCAAGACCGGATTATCCGATATATTATATCTTCCTTCGCTGAATCAAAGAGCACTCAAGATCGGGAGGCATAAATGACCGATGAATACAGGCAGAACAGGTTTTCCGGGGTACTTCTCCACCCGACTTCCCTTCCAGGAAATACAGGTATTGGCGATATTGGCAATCCCGCTTTGAAATTTGTTGACTTTTTAAAAACGGCAAAGCAGAGCATATGGCAGGTTCTCCCCCTTGGTCCGGTGGGCTATGGGAATTCTCCATATCAATCATATTCGGCATTTGCAGGCAATCCCCTGCTCATCAGCCTCGACAGATTGGCCGAGCATGGTCTGTTAACCCAATGGGAGATCAATTCACTCCCCCAGCCGGATAATCCACACAGAATTGACTATGACTATGTAAGACTGGAAAAGGGTATACTGCTCAAAAAGGCGATGGACAATTTCAATGATAAAGCGGATAAGGATCTGAAATCCGAATACCGCTCATGGAAAAGTGCAAATAGATGGTGGCTGGATGACTACGCCCTGTTCATGGCACTTCTGGACGAACATGACTATGCCCTTTGGAGCGACTGGCCAAAGAGATATCGCGATCGCGAAGAAGAGGCCCTTGAACTCTACAAAGACAGACAGACTAAAAAGATAGAGCGTTTCCGCATAGAGCAGTTTTTCTTTTTCAGGCAATGGAATGCTCTCAAGGACTATGCCAATAAAAATGGCATAGAGATTATGGGTGATATACCGATTTTCGTTGCTGAAAACAGCGCAGATGTATGGGCCAATCCTGATGAATACTATCTCGACAAGAAAGGAAAGCCAACTGTCATTGCCGGTGTCCCTCCCGACTATTTCAGCAAGGACGGCCAGAGATGGGGAAACCCACTCTACAACTGGAAGGTGATGCGCAAGAAGCACTATAGCTGGTGGCTCAAGAGAATAAAGATGGCTCTGGAGATGGTGGATCTGATCAGAATCGATCATTTCAGGGGTTTTGCCGCATACTGGGAGGTTCCGGCAGAGCACAAAACTGCCAGGCATGGAAGATGGATAAAGGGCCCTGGTGAGCATTTCTTCAGCGCTGTTGAGAAGAAATTAGGACATCTGCCTCTTATTGCTGAGGATCTCGGAATCATCACAAAGTCAGTGGAAGAACTACGCGATGGCTTCGATATACCCGGCATGAAGATCATGCAATTTGCCTTCGGCGGCGACAATCACAATCCATACCTGCCCCACAATCACTCATGCAATTCTGTGATCTATTCCGGCACACATGACAATGACACCACAAAGGGCTGGTACAAGTCAACAGATGAAAAGACCAGAGATCACGTAAGAAGATATTTCAACTGCTCAGACGATCAGGCACCATACATGATTCTGAGGGCAGTATGGCAATCCCCTACCAAGTATGCAATTGTACCCATGCAGGATGTTCTGCACAAAGAATCATGGGCAAGACTGAACACCCCCGGCACTGAGAAGAATAACTGGGTATGGCGTTTCGAGTGGGAAGAGCTCTCCTCCCACTATGTAGAAAGCCTCGCCTATCACACAGAGCTATTCGGAAGAACACCAAAGAAAATAGAAAATGAAAAGGATGATCGCTACCCGGATCCCGAGGAAGCAATCGAACTTGATTAGATAGAAATGATTTAGAAAGGTAAAGAACGATGAACATAGAAGATCTCACAGTAGAATACGAAGAGGATGGCAAGGTTCTCACCAAGGAAATCGATAAAAAGATTCTCTCAAACGGTGCATGGGCGACAATAATTTTCCGCTATAGAACATGGTCGGAGAAGGACAATGACTACTCACCTGACAAATATGTCATACAGAGGTACAGAAAACAGAACGATGTCTACTCGAGAAAATCAAAATTCAATATCTCCAGCAAGGCACAAGCTGAAAAAATTATAGAAGCCCTAAATGACTGGATGAAAGACTAATTTTGCATAAAGGCCGAAATTACATTACTATAGCCCTGTTTTTCGGCCTTGTTCTTTCCTCTTCCGCTGAATGGATTGAGGTATCTACGGAGCCGGATTTACTCGCAAGTGTATTCTCCATCTCAACAGGAGATACTATCTTTGTGAGAAATGGTGACTATTACCTGACCAATACACTGAACTTTGCAGGCGGCGCTGAGGATATTGCCCTAATAGGCGAAAGCAGGGATGGGGTGAGACTCATAGGCCCGGGAATGGACAATCCCTCCTATGGCACAGTCCCACATATTATCATGATCTCGGACATTGAACGGGCATATATTGCCAATATGACCCTCGAGGATGTCTACTATCATCCGATAACAGTCCAGTCCCATCTTGGGGCGTGGGCACCTATATTTGATAATCTTCATATCATTGATGCAGGAGAGCAGTTCATCAAGGTGAACTCCGCAGAGCCCCCCACTGCCTACTGCGATTCAGGCGTTGTCCGCAACTGTCTATTCGAATTTCGCCACAGGGCAAGACACTGGTACACAAATGGTATCGACATTCTCGCCACTTCAGGATGGCTGATAGAGGGCAATTCCTTTCTCAGAATACGCGGCCCTGAGGGTGTGCTTGCAGGTCCTGCTGTTCTTGCGTGGCAGAATGCAATAAATACAACAATCCGTAATAATACTTTCATTGAATGTGACATCGCAATCTCATTGGGTAATTCTGCGGGGCCAGGCTCCATAGCTCGAAACGGGGAAAGCACCTATGACAATCAAAACTCAATTGTTGTGAACAATATCATTTATCGAGACGGGGAAGGCGATGTCGGCATCACATTAAACAGAGCAAGAAATGCCCTTGTCGCCCACAATACAGTCATGCTCAACGAAACATTCCCTTGGAATATTGAATATCGCTATTCGGAGACCACAGGTACTATAGCGAACAATCTCTGTGACGGTATGATCTTTCAGAGAGACGGCGGGTTATGCTCCTTGTCAGATAATATAGACTATGCTGAAGGCTCCTGGTTCTTAGATCCATCTCTCTATGACTTTCACATCACAGCATATTGCCCGGCTATAGATTTCTGTGCACCACTGCCCGATTTGTCCTTTGATATTGACGGTGAAACCAGACCCAATGGCACAATGTCAGATGCAGGGGCGGACGAATATCATTACGAGTCATTTATACTCGAAGAAAAACCCGAAGCTATCGGCATACATGCCTATCCCAATCCATTCAACTCCAATCTGTTTGTCGATACTGAATATCCCTCTCAGCCTGCAATTTTCAGCCTTGATGGTCAAAGAATATGGCAGGCAGAGGCTATGGGAGAGCATCACAAAGTCCAAATCCCTGCGGCTTCAGGACAGTACATCCTGAAAACAGGTCAGCATTCACGGAAAATCACCTTGATCCGTTAAAGATATCAAGAGCTCTTTAAGCCTTTCCATTTGCGTCTCAAAGGGCTATATTGTCTTAGATTATTGTAAAAAATATAAAAACAGGAGGACAGATGTCAGATCCCAGAGATTTCTACAGGGACTACAACGGTCAATCGGCGGAGAGAATTCCCGATAAGCTATCCAGAATTGAGGAGATTCGCGCCTATCTTGAGGAGAATGCCGGCGATAATGAGCAGATTTTTCTCTTTTTAACTGAGGTGGCTGAGCTTCTTCTCGATTTTGCTGAGCTTGAAAATGAGCTGGACGATGACTTCTTCACAGAGAATGACATTGAAGATCTCAAAGAGATGAATTCTGCCTTCTTCGATGAGCTTCTACCCGAAAACTATGCCACAAGCTATGCCAATCCTTCATACTGTGCCGAGATCTTCAATACAGATGACAAACCCCTCGGGCAACTGCTCTCCTACTACTATCTGATGAACAGACAGAATATCACCTACTCCTTCCTGCACAAGCTAAGAGATATGGAAGAGCTGATCGATCTTTTTGTCGATGTCTTTGAATACACCAAAGACGGCTCATTGGAATTTGATAACCTCAAAGAGATCATCACATCCATCGAACGCAAGGATAAAACCGAAGAGATGGCCATTTCATACAGGGAGGCATATGATCCTTCGAACAGATATTATCTTGATATCGTAGAGAATATCGATCTTTCCGACCTCCGTTATCTGTACAGATTTGGCACCTATATCAGCGATGATGAGGTCAAGATTGCCGAGTTTATGAACGGATATTCCGAAGAAAAGCTCCGCATTCTTGCAAGACAGATGGCTTTGGCCTTCAAGAAGGGCTTTGTAGCAGATGGCAAGGACATGAGCAGGATGAGCACAGTCATGATAAGGATGAGCGCAGGTTTTGAAAGGCTTATCCGCTATCTAATACCTGAGCTGAATGAGATTGGTCTTAACGCTATGCTACCCGGCGTAAGTGGCAAGCAGGCAAACAAACAATACGGCTATGACCATCGCTTTGACAATTCCCTTTTCCTGGACGAAAAGTATGTCGAAAACCGTGTTGTACAGGCCGATGCCGCCGGTGAAAAGGTAAAAGAGCATATGGCTGTATGTGCCGGTGTCATTGTCCTGGATAAATTCGGTGAAGAACCCTTCTCGCCGGAAAGCAAGGACGATACATTGAAACTCAGCAAAGAGCAGCAGGAACTGAGCAAGGTTCTCCAGCACAAAATGATGATGGTTTACAACAAATACTACAATCGTGCCGAGAAGAGCTTCAGCATCATTGCCTTCCCTTCACCTGAGATAGGCGAGAATTTCGAGGAGATTTTCGAAGATATACTTGAGGTCAATATGCTCAATTCCGAGGAGTATGAAGGCTATCAGAAGGCCATCATCGATGTCCTAGACACAGCTGTTAAGGTACAGATCAAGGGCATTGAAGGCAATGACACAGACCTTACTGTCGCTATGCAGACTCTGAAGGACAGAGAAAAACATACAAACTTTGTAAACTGCGGTGCTGATGTAAACATCCCTGTTGGCGAGGTTTTTACATCACCGAAGCTCACAGGCACAAACGGCATGCTCCATATAAAGGACACATACCTCAAAGGTCTGAGATACAAAGACCTGCGTATAGCTTTCAAAGATGGCTATATTGAAGAATACTCTTGTGCAAATTTTGATGACCCTGAAAAGAGCCGAAAATATGTCCATGAAAATCTTCTCCACCCCCACGACACACTGCCACTGGGCGAATTTGCCATAGGCACAAATACCCTGGCCTACACAATGGCAAGAAAGCACAAGATTATGGACGTTCTCCCCATCCTCATTATCGAAAAGATGGGTCCCCACTTTGCAGTGGGTGATACCTGCTTTACATTTGAGGAGGACAAGCCTGTGTTCAATCCGGACAACAAGGAGATCACAGCAAGGGAAAACGAAAGAACAGCTCTTAGAAAGGAAGACCCGCAGAAGGCATATACCTTTACCCACACGGATATAACACTTCCTTATGAATCAATAGCATTCATCCGTGCACTTGATTCCGAGGGCAAAGGTCAAGATATCATCCGAGACGGTCGATTTGTAGTTGAAGGAACGGAGGACCTGAACAAACCCCTTGACCAATAAGGAGCAAGATGAGACATATGCTTATTTTCCTGTTCGCTCTGTCACTTCTGGGTGTTAACGGTGTAATCTTAGAGGATGCATCGGATGATGACGGATATGGCTGGAAAGCCCTCAAGGTTTGGGGGGATCACTATGAGGCGGGATATGCCCATGGATATCTCCTTGCCGACGACATCATAGCAGGATATGAGGATGTGTCTTCAGTCCTGCCAAGCTGGGGTTTCAGCTGGTATGAACTTCGATTCGCAGTTAATGGCTATTACTCGGAGATACCCGATTTCATCAACACTGAGATAGAGGGTATCGCAGATGGTGTGAGGGACAGCAGCGGATACTCGATTGATGAAATAGATATACTTGCCCTGAACATGATAGGTGATCTCGCCTATTTGTGCAGGAGCATCAGTGCCTGGGGCAGTACAACCACCGATGAACACTCTACAGTCACACTTAGAAGGCTGGACTACAGCGACATGGGACTGGATATGGTCTATCATCACATCATCTGCATGTGGGATATCGAAGAACAACCTGCGTGGATCAATTTCTCGTGGCCGGGATATGTCACTGGTGTAACCGGACTTAATGAATACGGCATCATCACCTCCCTTCATGACTGGAACTCTGCATCCGGAACAGTGCCTGACAACAGCATGGGAAGAACAATAGCCTCACGCTATGCACTTACAATGTTCGACAATTCCGATATCTCCTGGCAGGCCGATTCCGTCTTCAACAGACTGTCTGAATACCCGGCAGGAACAGGCAGCTTCATCAACTTCATGGCTCCGGACGGATATGGCGGGGTTATCAAGTGTTCCCGTTCAGCCGGCTATTTCGCCTTGAGACGTCCCCATCCCGACTGCTACGGTGGAGAAATCCTCTATACGAATAACTCCAACATTTCCGGTGAAGAGATCGGCGATCCCTGGTATTCCTACGTCACCTCCAATCACGACGGCAATATCAGTATGGGCGGTCTTTGGACTGCATCGGGGGCGAGTTTCCACAGACTATGTGTTGGTTACAACGGCCATGGCGACATGGATATCTGGTTCGATGCAATCACACCTGGTGGAGGAACTTCAATAGCATTTGAGACAACATGGGATGAGTTTGCCTCAATGGGTATTGAGGAGCAGGTGCCGGAGAATCTCTCCCTGAACATATTCCCCAATCCCTTTAACTCCGCCCTCAACATAGCCTCTGAAGATGAGGTTGAGATATTCGACCACAATGGTCGTATCATATGGCGGGGAAAGGGTATTTGGAGACCCGACAATCTCTCAAGCGGCATCTATGTTGTGTCTAATGGGAAGGAAAGGGTGAAGGCGGTGTATCTGAAATGAAGACATTCAACTTCGAAAAGAGTATATTCACTTTCCTTGATGACCTTGCAAGCAACAATAACAAAGAATGGTTCGAGGCAAACAGGGATAGATATGAAAACGAGCTGATAGCCCCCTTAAAGGGCTTTGTCGAGAATATTGGTCCTTTTGTGAAGACAGTTGATCAGGACGTAATCACAGAACCTGCTATAGACAAGACAATATCACGTATTTACAGAGACCTGCGCTTTACAAAGGACAAAACCCCCTATAAGACATATCTCCGGGTAACATTTAAGAAGCCGGATATAGAATGGAAGGAATATCCCCTCTTCCATTTTGTTGTCCACAGGGAAGGCTTCGGGCACGGAATAGGTCCGATCAGGGCCAAACCCGATTTCATGAAGGCATTCCGAGACTATGTCGACGAAAATGAGAAACAGCTGATATCTCTTTCCCGGGAGTTCTCCGACTACTCTATCCGGGCAGATTCATTCAAGAGAAAGAAGAGAGCCGATCTTCCCGAGACCCTTTCCCAATGGTACAACGCCAAAAACTTGCTGCTTATCAAATATGGCAGCAGGGAAGATTTGCTCAAAGCAGAGGATATCATAGGCGATCTTATCAAGGAGTGGAGCAGGCTTGTCCCGCTCTATAAATTGCTCTGGCAGATAAAGGCCAAGGTATGAAAACCATACTGATTGCTCTGCTCATTATTGGTGTATCCTCTGCCATGGACTTTACATTGCTCTTGCCTGTTGATACAAATGGCGACGGCAAAGTCATCAGCAATTGTCCCATGCAGGAGGTGAGAATTATTGCCGAAGACCGAGGCGATGTAACTGGTGATATGATTCTTTTTACTTTTTGCGGCTTGATTTATGATTCCTCCTTCGCTGAGATGAGCATCAGCGGAGATACCATCAGCTTTCAACCGACTGTACTACCCTGGGCATTCTATTGTGGCAGGGATTCTGTGAACTTTCACATTGCAACCTACTTTCCGGACTCAGCAAGATGGTTTGCAGATACACTATACACAGGGCATTTCATCGGCGACAATGAAGCGCCCACTATAACTGAAATTTATCCCGTTGGTGCTCTGAGCTCTGCCCCTGAACATGCTGGTTTCAGTGCTACTGACGAAGTCTGCACCTCACTTATTCCACATCTTACCATGATATCAGGCAGTGATACCCTCTCCATTTCAGATTTCAGTATCCCGACAGACGAAACTGGCGACACAGTCTGGGTATTCGCATCTGTTTTCGACAACTGTGCCGATTACTGCGAGGAGCATTTCAGCGATACGAGTTGGTTTTTTATTGTCAGTGAGACAATAGAATTGACTTACGACCTGAAAGCAGGTTGGAATCTGGTCGGTTGGTCCGGTTCTGAACCCCTTGACGCATCTTTTTTTGAGGGAATTATACCACCTGTTTTTCGATACACCGAAAGTGCTTATGTCGAAGCAATGGAGCTTTTTGGAGGGAATGGATACTGGCTGCTCCTGCCACGCGATATTCTCTATACGGTTGAAGCTTCTGAACACCCGATGGATATACCCATCACCGCCGGCTGGAATCTGATAGGTGGTATAGATAACGATGCACATTCCATAACAGATCTCGAGAGCGTACTCCCGCCTGTCTATGAATATAATCCGGAGCTTCGCTCATATTTCGAGACAGACAGCCTTCTACCTTTCAAGGGCTACTGGATACTGGCAACGGAAAACGATACTCTCGATTAGCTCAGACCTTGCCATCCATCCTTTCCATTCTTTGTCTTTCCTTGTCCATGTATTCGCGTATTTTCCTGTCCTCCCATTCCCTTCCCAGGAAACCGGGGGTCACAAATACCCTTAAAAAGTGAAAGACCACAAAAATACCCCATCCTATGGCAGGCCACTGAACCCAATAATCATCTGGGGATGTCAGATAGTTAAGTACAAAAAGAAAAACACATACTGTCAGATAGGTCAACAGGTGATTGAGAAAACCCTTGATTGCCCTGACTTTCCCGCGTGCCTTTCTATAGAGTTCTTTCTCATCTATCATGTCAGCTCCTTTCGACCTTTGCTTTCGCTTGCAATTGAATTGGATACTCCTATATTAAATAATACGGATTTATTCTGAAAAGTCCAGAAAGGAGCTTCTGATGACAGAGGAATCCAAGACCACCAAAAAATTTTCGCAGGATCAGATAAAAGAGCTGCTGGATAACTATATGGAACCGTGTCTGGTTATCAGAAATAAGAGTGATTTCGGCAAGGTTATCCAACTCCCCGACGGACAGACTATCCTGGGAAGGGACATAGAAGGTGTCCTTGACATTGGTGAGGGAAAAGATGGTATATCCCGAAAACACGCCAGGATTACTGTAGACGGTCTGAAGGTGACGATTGAAGATCTCGACAGCAACAACGGCATTTTCATTGGCAATGAGAAGATTCGAAGGCATATACTCAAAGATGGCGAAACACTTATAATGGGAAAGGTCATCCTGCAGTTCCAATACCTTGAGCCTTCTGAGATTGATGCCTATAGGTCCTTCTCAATCGATCCCTTGACAGGTGCATACAACAAAAAACACTACATCTCACGCATTGGCAGCATCTTCGATGATATGGAGCACGCGGGCTTTATAATAGTGGACATCGATAATCTCAAGATCATCAACGATAGATTCGGACATACTGCAGGCGACTATACCCTTGCTACATTTGGAGCAGTTGTCAGAAACCTGCTCAAAGGCAGGGATGCCATGTTCTTTCGATATGGCGGAGATGAGTTTATCATCCTGCTGAAGGGAGCAGACCTTTCCGCTACCAATAGATTTGGTGGTGAGCTGATCTCTCGAATCGATAAACACAACTTCAAGAGCGAGGATGCTGAGTTACCGGTGAGCATATCCATTGGAACAAGCTCGACCACAGAGCTTGAAACAGCCAGTCGCTCACTTTCAGAACTTTTAAAAAGAGCCGACCTGAGACTCTACGAAGAAAAAGGAAATAAGAGCTAAAAGAACTGGAGTATTAATGAAGAGGTTTATACCCTTTCTATTCGTTTGTCTGATTGCAGCAGCAAATCCCTTTGTCGGAACCTGGGAAGGTCATCTCGACGTTGAAGAATATTCTTTGCCCTATGTGATAAGGCTATTCGAGGGCGAGAAGGGACTTCAGGGCGAGATGGACATCCCTCAGCAGAATGCATGGGAGATGAGGCTACTCAACCTCACAGTTGACGGACAGAAGATTCATTATGAGATAGATTCACCTGCGGGTGTTGGAAAATATGACGGCAAGCTGCTCGATGGTTTCATGGAGGGGACATTCTCTCAGAAGAGATTTGTAGGTGACTGGACTCTTTTTCCCAAAGAGATTATTGAGAAGCCCTTCTACACAGAAGAGATAGCCGTGGAGAACGATGGTTTTGTACTTCCCGGAACTTTTTCAAGACCAGAGAGTAATGGCAGACATCCGGCAGTTGTCCTTGCCACAGGCTCAGGAATCCAGAACAGAGACGAAGAAGTCTTCGGATTCAAGGTTTTTGAGGTCATCGCAGATTATCTGACCCAAAGGGGATATGCTGTTCTAAGATGTGATGATCGCGGATATGGACTTACCCCTGAGGACATCAAGGATGTAACTACCCTGGATTTTGCCTCCGACATTGAGGCACAGATCGAATACCTCAAGACCCGTGATGATATTGACCCTGAGCAAATCGGAATACTCGGGCACAGCGAAGGCGGTCTTATTGCCCCAATCATTGCCAACCAGAGGGACGATATCGCCTTCATTGTTCTCATGGCAGCTCCGTCAATCCCCGGTAAGGAAGTAATCTACAACCAGATTGAAGTGGCTCTCTCTGAGATGGATCTTCCGGAAGAGAAGGTGGAAAATCTCCTCGAAACCCAGCGTATGGCAGAGGAGGCAGTTGCTAATGGAGAAATTTCTCCTGAGCTGGAGGAAAGGCTGAAAGATCAGATAAGAGAGCAGCTCAGTGGACTGCCCAATGCACCTGAGAACCTCGATTCCATTGTTCAACTTCAATATGAAGCCAAGACTGCAGCCATGCTACTGCCATGGACAAGATGGTATTTCGAATATGACCCGCAACCTGCCCTGAAAGAACTTGATGTACCTGCACTCGCACTCTTCGGAGGTAAGGATGCGCAGGTATCTGAGCAACTCAACCATGGTCCTATGGAAAATGCCCTCTCACAGAGCAAATCAAAATATGATATTGAGGTCTTTCCTGAGGCCAATCACCTCTTCCAGGAGGCCGAGACCGGAAGTATATCCGAATATGCCAAACTAAAGCAGGAGTTTGTCCCCGGATTTCTTGAAAGGGTTTTCCTCTGGATGGAATCCAATACAGATTTCCCAAAATGAAGATACTTTTCAAGATCACACCGACAGAATTCTGGCTAAAGATCATCAATGCCCTGAGGAAAGATTTCCCCGAACACACCTTTGTATATGGGAGCGATGAGGCCTTTGTAAAAGAGAACATAACCGATGCCGACGCTGTGGTAGCAGGGAGAATCTATGACCCTGAGCTTGACTGTGCAAAAAGACTCAAAGCCCTTTTCATACCATTTGCAGGTCTGGACGCCTTCCCACTCAAGAGACTTTCTGAGATGGGTATCACCATATCCAACTCACATGCAGCAAGCCCCTATGTCGCAGAGAGAACCATTGCCCTAATTCTTGCTTTGCTGGGAAAAGTAGCATTCTTTGACAGAGACCTGAGGAGGGGCTACTGGCACCGGGGTGAGTTCTGGGAATCGCTTTGGGGCAAGACAATAGGTATATGGGGGGTCGGCTCAATAGGCAGAAAGATAGCCCAACTTCTGAAACCTTTCAATTGTAGAATTCGAGGCGTAAAAAACAGCCCTGATGCTCTTGATTACTTCGACTCTGTGACAGCCTTCCCTGAGGAAATGATACAGGGCAGCGACATTATCATCTCGACACTCCCCCTTACTCCCTCTACCGAGGGTCTTATCTCCTGGCGTTATCTATCCCTGATGGAATACAAGTATTTTGTAAATGTAGGCAGGGGCGGAACAGTAGTAGAGAAGGATCTATGGCGTGCCCTGGAAGAGAGAATACTCAAAGGTGCAGCTCTGGATGCCTGGTTTGACTACCCAAGGGGGCGAGCCCAGCCAATAATGCCATCTGCGTATCCCTTCCATGAGCTTGACAATGTCGTTCTTTCACCCCATGCAGCAAGCCACGCAGAGGAAGCAAGACAGGCAAACATAGTCCAGACTGCCGAAAACATAAGAGCTTTCGTAAATACAGGCAGACCAACGAACATAGTCGATGCTGTGAAGGGCTATTAGACTCATTTTTTAAAACTGATTTTTGATCAAGACGATTATCTCAAAATGATATCCATGAAGATAAATACTCAATGTTAATGGGGCTTTTTGACCATCTTGATAGACTGTGCAAAACTATATCTTTTCAAAAATGGGAACAATCGAGCAACGTTCTGATCGAAATTCCAAAGAAATCTACCAACCTTCTCACTCTTGAATATCAATGTATTGAGTACGAAGAAAAACAGAAAGACTTCAAAAATCTCCTCTACATTGCCATTGAAACGTTCCCGGAAAAGCTGTATTTCATCGTCAGTAAGGGGATATTCGTCCGTGGTCCCCACCCTTTTAAAAAAAGAAATCTCTGTTTCTGATAGCCCCCAGGCTTGCCAAAAACAAGTCTTCTGAAGAATCGTAAGATTGGGTTTTTATCACTATTCTCCCTGAAATAGGCTACTCCGCCAGGTTTCAAGACACGATAAATCTCATCAGCTACTCTCTCACAATCAACATGATGAAGTATCTCCATACCATAGACAAGATCGAAACTCTCATCTTTATAAGCCAAATGATGAAAGTCCATCTGGCAGATATGAGTTTGCACACCATTGAAATCAGAAATCTTCTTGGCATTTACCACTGCTGTATGGGATATGTCAAATCCAGCTACAAAAGAGGCTCCTTCATTTGCAAAGCGAACCGGATCCTCGCCAGTTCCACATGAGCAAACAAGCACAAATTGACCAGTGAAATCACTCATATTAGGCAAGTCGATTGGATCATCGATATTATGAAGCTCTATCTCTTTCCATTTATCGTCATAAAAAATTTTTCTCTCTATTTTGTATTGACATATAAATAAAATAAAGATATTGTGCATGATGTCAATATATTATGCTACGATAAGGTACATTCGCAGCTCTCAATGTTCATGATGATTTCTTTTCTTTAGAATAACCCAGGACTGGCATAGATCTCGCCAATTGTCCAGTCAACCGGCTCAAAACGCGGGGCAACATCGATCAATACATCGTATCGAAGGTCTCCCATGGCGCGGAGTGCCTTCTCAGGAGTATTGTTGATTTTAGAGAGATGAGCGAGGATGATATGCTTCATTCCTGGATGGTATAGCCTGTCAACCGCCATTTTCGCCTCTGTATTGGAGATATGTCCGAGGTCGGATCTGATTCTCTCTTTTAATTCAGGCGGATATGGCCCGTTCTCAAGCATCTCCCTGTCGTGATTGGACTCGATTACAAGATGATCTACACCTTCAAGATATTCAAACAGAGTTGGTGTCAGCTTGCCTATATCGGTTGCATAGCCTATTCTGTCCTCATCAGACTCTATGAGAAAGCCTACATTGTCAATGACATCGTGGGGCAGGGGAAAGGCTACAATCGAAATGTCGCCTATGTAAAATGGTGTTTCCTTGAAAAAAGGACGGATTGTAACTCCGCCCCCCTCGGTGAAATAGATTCTCTTCCTGCTTGCAAACAAGTTCATGCTCATATAGATGGGAACACCATATCGACGGGCAAATACGTCCACACCACGGATGTGATCATTGTGTTCGTGGGTTATGAGTATGGCATCGACAGTAGTGGCATCAATTCCGAAGTGGGCAAGATTTCGTACTATTCGCTTGGAAGCAATACCGCAATCCACAAGTATACGCTTGCCTGCCATCTCAATAAGTGTGCTGTTTCCGCTTGAGCCGGATGCTAGTGTTATCAGCCTCAACTGAGTCCCCTGTCATTGCGCTGGCTTTTTCATGCCTTGAGAGAAGGCATTAATAAACTGAGTTTCAGAATGAACTTTTCCGCCAATTTAATAATGGTCTCAAATTCATATTTTGACAAGGAAAGAATCGCACTATGCAATCTTTTTTCTCGCCCAGTGCCCTGTCTGGAAATAGATCAAGATCATCAGAGAATAGATTATCATCCCACTTGCATATCCGACAAAAACACCACCTGCACCCAGAGCCGTGCGCGAAAGCAACACAGCAAAGGGTACAGCAAACATAAAGTATGCTATGATGATGATGACAAGAGGCCAGAAGGTTGATCCTGCCCCACGGGCTGCCCCATTTAGAATGATTCCAAAGGCACTCATGCCATAGCCAAGGGTGAAGCACATCAGAAACATTACACCATAGCTGAATGCAGGCTCCTCAAAGAGAAAATGCGAGAGAATACCCTTACCTAGAAAAATGATTATCAGCGCAATGCTCCAAAGATACATTGCTGTTAGAAAAGCCATCTTCTTCGATACAAGCCAGGCCCTGTCAGGCTTTATGGCTCCAAGATTCTGCCCTACGGCAGATCCCACAGCTGCCGAGATCGCAAATGTCGGCAATAGAATGAACATATTGATCCTGAAGGCAATACCCATGGCAGCCAGAACAGCTGTACCAAACCCCGATGCAATGCGCATAAAAGCAAGATAGGAAAGGGAGCGTATGCCCATTTGAGCCGCGCCGGGAAGTCCTATTCTGAATGTCTCCTTTATAAGCGATATATCAAGTTTTACATGATGTACTGGAGATCTGAAGATGAGGGGATGCCTCACTAGCATCACAACTAGAAGGGCTGTCCCAATGAACCTTGATCCAAGTGTGGCATATGCTGCACCAACTGTACCCATAGCCGGAAATGGTCCCAGGCCGAATATCAGAATGGGGTCGAAGATAATGTTAAGCACTACACCGAGAAGCCCCGTGAACATGGGTATCTTGCTGTTGCCAGCTCCATGGAATGCAGCATTGCCGATGAACATAAAGAGGGAAAAAGCCATACTTATAAACATGATACGCAGATATGGCGTTCCAACCTCAAGGACTCTCTCACTTGTACCCATGAGCTTGAATATGAAAGGAGCACCCAAGATACCAAGAAGTATAATTGCTATCGATGCAAGTCCACCCCAGAGGAAGGCACTTACCACTGCCTGCTGTGCCCTTTCCGGCTCCTTTGCACCAAAAAAACGCGAAACCATGGCTTGTGTTGCAATGGAAAGACCCATTGCAACCGTCATGATCATCATCAGGAACATACCGCTTGTTGCAACAGCTGCGACGGCCTCTTTGCCGAGTTTACCGACAAAATAGATGTCTACAATATTATAGAGGGATTGACCTGCATTGGCTATGACCATCGGTATTGACAGCCTAACAGCCTTGCCTACCACAGAGCCCTCTGTCAGATCATAGCCCTTCATTTTCTCCTCAAAGCCGCGACAAAAGCCCCGTCATAGTCCGGTTCAACAGGCAATGTCTGTATGAATGGTCCCTGACTGAAGACATTGAAAGCCGGATGTCTCAACCTTATCGGCTCATACTGTCCATATGATAGTATGTGATTTACAATGTCTGCATTCTCCTCAAGCTCCGTAGTACATGTGGACCAGACAAGAATACCGCCGGGTCTGACAAGCTGCATCACATTTTCTGCTATCGATCTTTGCAGTTCAGCGAGTCTCTTAACATCTTCTTCTTTTCGCAGCCACTTGACCTCCGGATGTCTTCTTATCACACCCAGAGAGGAGCATGGAGGATCGACGAGTACTCTGTCAAACTTCCTGTCCGGGTTGAAGTCCCGACCATCAGCTATATGCAAGGTCACATTATCGGTCTCTCCGAGATTTTCATAGACCCTGTCCATCCTTTCCTCAGAATAGTCAACACCCACAATCTCAGAAGAGGCACCTGCAAGCTCCAATATACGCAGGAGCTTTCCGCCGGGTGCGCAGCCTATCTCGAGAATGCTCTGTCCGGGTTTTATATTCAGCGCAAGACTCGCCAGCTCGAAGGCCGGATCCTGCACAAAGACCAGCTTCTTTTGCAGATATTCCCAATCGGATGTCTTAATGCTCTCATCCTTGAGCTGAAAGAAGTTGTTGAGCTTCGGGTGCAGACTGTACTCAATGCCCTCCTCGGCCATTTTCATGTATAGATCATCCGGGGTGATCAGTGTACTGTTCACCCTGAAATAGCGGGGTGCTTTACGATTGCCTGCAGCAAGGAGTTTCTCAGCCCTTTTTCTGCCGAAACGCTCCAGCCACCTGGCAACAATGAAGTCCGGATATGAGTGCAAAGTTGCAAGATAGGCAGGAAAATTATCAGGGGATGGAGTGGATAAATTCTTCCAGTTACCTGATAAACGTCTCAAAACCGCATTAACAAAGCCCGCCTGTTTGGTGAATCCCCTTTCCTTGGCCTTTTCAACCGCTGTGTTCACGGCGAGTTCCCGTGCCATTTCCTCATCTATTGCAGCAAGATATACGCCAACTCGTAGGATATTCTTCAGGGTGTCGGGCAGTGGAAACCTGTGTTTCTTAACTCTGTTTATAGCATAGTCAATTCTCCTGAGGTGTCTGAATACACCTTCAGCAGCTATATTCTTCCCGTCTGGGATTTCTCCGAAAAACAGAACACTGTCCAGTTGATTGAGGGCTTCATCCCAAAGACTCACAGAACACCTGCCTCTATTAGGGTCTTTGCATCTGCATCGATCAGCCCTTTAACATCAATAGGCTTTCCAAAGGGATCAGTACCATTCTTGTGGGAAAGAAGCTGCATACGCATTATGTCGAATGATCCTGCATCTTCCGGGTTTATGCCGCAGAGCTCAATATACTCTTCGGGTCTCCCAGATCCATTATTGGATAGCTCGGTGACAAAATAGAATGCATTGCCGACCCTCTTGAAGCTGTGCAGAAGAGGTTTTATATCCAGTTCCTTCCGTGGTCTTTCATAGATAATCTCAGCCCTCTGCATCAGCTCAGTGAGTTTCTCCTCAAGTTCAGCACAATCGACGCCTTCAATCAGAACGCGTATTAGTGTTGAATCGGTTATACCTGTGAGAGAATCCATCTTTCCGGCGGCGAGAAAGTGCTTATCAACAACCATCATGCCCTCAGGAAATTCCTTTGAAAAGTTGTGAAAATCCTCATCCGATGACTGACTCATCAGGTGTATGTCGAGATATTCTGCAATAGAGGAATAACCGATCGGCAATGGAGGACCAAAGGCAATCTTCTCATGTCTGTTGTATCCCTGTGTATATGCCACCGGAAGACCGCTGCGCCGGATTGCCCTGCGAAGTATCCTGCCCATATCAAGATGGGAAAGAAAACGAAGCCTGCCTGTTCTGGTATATCTCAACCTCACAAAGTTCCAGTTGGCAAAGATATCACGCCTCTGTATCCTCTTCTGACGCCTGCCAAAACCCAGATTGCTTGATGATCTCTTCTCTTGTTTTGTCTCTGCCAGCTGCATACTCGGAAAATCGCATCTATCACAGTTCTCGCAGCGAATCTTTCTGCAGTCCGGTGTGTATTTTTCCTGATAAGCCCTCTTCCTCTCCCGCAGAAGGCTTTCCTTGGAATATCCCGGATCAATCATCTCCCAGGGCAGAAATTCGTCCTCAAAGCGCTCCCTTCGATATTCAGCCGGATCGATACCAGTCTCCTCAAAGGCCTTATCCCAGGCGGTTTCGTCCCGAAGCTCATCCCAACCATCGAAAAGTGTGCCATGTCTGTAGGCAGCGAGAAGCACATCTCCAAGTCGTCTGTCACCTCTGGCAAAAATGCCTTCCAGCCAGCTTGTGAAGGGTCTTCTTGTGTCGAGCTTTATCTTCAGACCTCGCCTTTTCACCTCATGGTATACCAGATCCTCCCTTCGCTGAATCTCATCGGGTGATATCTGCTCTTCCCACTGGAATGGTGTGTGTGCTTTGGGCACAAATGGACTTACAGAAACGTGCAGTCTTCCCCCTGCTCTCTTCAGCCTTTTCCATATCTCTTCTATCATATCCACAATCGCCAGAACATCGTTATCGGTCTCCGTTGGCAGACCTATCATGAAATATAGCTTAATCCTCTTCCAGCCCTTTGAGACTGCCTTGTCTATGGAGTGATATATTTCATCCGGGTCGGAGGGTTTGTTAATTACAGCTCTTAGCCTTGGGGTGGCTGCCTCGGGTGCCATTGTAATGCCACCCTTACGCTCTGTCTGCAGGGCTTCGAAAAGTGCATCTGTCAATTCCTCCGGTCTTATCGATGGCAGAGCAAGGGATATGTGCTTTGAGCTGACATATGGCTTGAGCTTGGTGACAACCTCCTCAAAGGGCGAATAGTCAGTACTGGAAAGGGACAGAAGTCCCACCTCCTCCAGACCTGAATTCTCGACGGCCTTTTTCACCTCTTCTATAACATCGTCAGCCGATCGCTCTCTGACCGGTCGATATATGTAGCCTGCAAGGCAAAATCGGCAGCCCCTGGAGCAACCTCGCATGATCTCCGTGGCAAGCCTGTCATGAACTATATCCATCCAGGGTACTATTGGCTTTGAAGGATAGTGGAAGGACTTGAGCTCAGGCACATATTGCCTTTTGACCTGAGCATCAAGTTCTGTCTCAAAGCCTGTCTGTTTTCCGTCGGAAAAGGCAGGAATGTATAAACTTGGGACATATACACCCGGCAATGACGAAATCCCCCTGAGAACATCTGCCCTTGACTTGCCCTTCGTGGCTTTGACTGAGTTGAGCATATCAATGAAACCTGCCTCTGCATCACCGATAAAAAAGACATCGATGAAATCTGCAAGTGGTTCGGGATTCAGTGCAACAGGGCCGCCTGCTATTACTATAGGATGCTCATCGCTCCTGTCCTTTGTATGAAGAGGAATATCGGAAAGTTCAAGCATGGCAAGGATATTGGTATATGAAAGCTCAGTTTGCAGAGAGAAACCAAGAACATCAAAATCAATAACAGGTCTGTGGCTCTCAAGTGAGAAAAGGGGGATATCCCTGCTACGTAACAGCTCAATCATATCCTCACCTGGCATGAAAACACGCTCAGCAAGCAGGTTATATTCGCGATTAACAAGATGATAGATTATTCGATAGCCTGTATGACTCATCCCAAGCTCATAGGGCTCAGGAAAAGCCAGGGCAAGGCTAAGTCTGCCCTCCCAGTCCTTTTTGATCGAGTTCAGCTCCCCGCCGATATATCTCTGGGGGCTCTGTACCAATCGAAGGTATCTTTCTATATTCAAATTATGTCTTACCTCTTTCCATAAAGCCGGGTGATTTCCTCGTTGTCAAATCTTTTTGACGTGCAATTTCAGTCCATCCACCCTGACGACCTCTACTTTGTCGCCTTTTATAATTGTATCATTCGTTTCAGCAGTCCATAGTTCAGAGCGTATGAAAACCTTGACCTGACCATCGTAACTATCCTTTTTCGCCTCGCCCTTCATACCGACAAGACCGCTCTGACCTGTGCTGGATTTTCCCTTCTGAACCTCTGCAAACTTGTATACAAGGAAGATAAGCACTCCGGCAACGAAAATTACTGTCGGCCATATCACCATCGCGCTTATCGAAAGAAAATCCGGTGCCCCTTCTGTCAAGAGGAAAGAACCAAGTATCAAAGCCACAACTCCCCCTATTGCTAAAATTCCGATGCCCGGAACCTGAGTCTCAGCTATAATCAGCCCAAGCCCGAGTACGATTAAAAGTATTCCTACATAGTTTACAGGCAACATCTGGAAGGCATACAAAGCAAGCAGAAGCGAGATGCCGCCGACAACCCCCGGCACAATTCCACCGGGATTTTTAAGCTCAAAGAAGATGCCCAGAAGCCCTGCGAGAAGAAGCATATAGGCAATGTTCGGATCAAAAATGGTATATAGAAAACGCTCCTTTACGTCCATGTCTTTCATCTTCTGCTTCACATCCCTCAATGCCAGAACAAGCGTGTCGCCATCAACCTCGACTGTATCCCCATGTGCGAGAAGGAGCAGCTCGTCGAGATTCTCTGCAATATATTCGACAACACCTAGTGATTCCGCCTCTGCCTCGTCAATGGAAACAGCTTGACGAACTGCGCTTTCGGCCCACTCGATATTGCGGCCTCGCCTCTTGGCAAATGATAGTATCTGTGCTACAGCATCATTTGTCATCTTGGCTGTCATTACAGTGTCCGGCTTATCCCCCTCCTGACCGGGCAAACCACCCATGCTCACAGGGTGTGCCGCACCGATTCTCGTACTGCGTGTCATTGCAGACAGGTGTGAAGCATAGCTTATGAAGGTACCAGCCGATGCAGCCCGTCCTCCCGAAGGCCAGATATATACTATAACCGGAACCCTGGATGCAAGAATAGCCTTGTTAATGTCCTCCATCGAACTCATCAGTCCACCGGGTGTGTCCAGTCGTATGACAAGAGCGGCAGCATCCATTTCCTCTGCCTCTTCAATCCCCTCAATAATATACTCGGATGAGACGGGATTAATCACCCCATCTACTGTCAGAACAAGTACTTCTCCAGAAAAGACAAGTCCGGTTAACAGTATAAACAAAACAATTCTATTCATGGGTACCTCCAAGCTAAACATACTAATATACAACATCTTGTCATAAACATCAACAGCATATGCCCTGCCTTGAAAGAGGAATGGTCTTTTTCTCTTTTTGTACAAAAGACCACTGATTTGATTTTTTATTTGACATACAAGTGAAATCATTTATAATAAATATGGACATAAGTCCCGAATATCTGACTGAAAACCATAACCCTTGATAAAGGTAGAAAATGGCAAGAAGACAGAAATATTACAAACTCACCCCGGACAGCGATGTACTCACCCCCCTTCAGAGAAAGGTATACGAGGTCATCAAGGCATATATTGAGGGCAATGAAATTGCCCCTACTATCAGAGAGATAGCACGAATAGCAGGGATGAGCAAATCCAATGTTCCCAATGTACTGTCAATACTCAAGAAAAAAGGCTTCATAAAAGCCAAGCACAACACCCCTCGCGGCATATCCCTGACACACATTGCAGCCCCTGGAACGGTTAACATCCCCATGCTCGGAACAATTGCGGCTGGTGTTCCTGTTTTCGCGCCGGAAAACTACGAAGGTTCAATTCTGATCTCAGAGGATTTTGTGCCAACAGGAGAGCTTTTCGCGCTGACTGTCAGCGGAGACAGCATGAAAGGGGCGAATATCCTCAGTGGGGATATGGCAATCATCAAAAGGGATCATGTTGCCAGAAACAACGACATTGTTGCCGCCCTGATAGACGGCGAAGCAACACTAAAGAGATTTTACCAGCGCGAAGACGTTGTCTGGTTGATGCCCGAAAACCCTGAATTCAAGCCAATCGTGATAACGGACGAGCAGATTCCGTTCATGATACTCGGCAAACTGGTGGCCACAATACGCAAGTATTAGAAAACGCATATCCCAAGAAACAGCTGTAGCGGGAAGGTGCAGGAAGAAGCAAGGAAGTAGCAGGGTGTACAGGAAGGAACCGTCGTGTAAGTGGGTGCAGTGTGAGCGGGAATAGTACAAATAATATCAGAATTGGGCTTTCGGGTTTTCGTTTCAATGGTGATCGCACCTTTTATCCGTCTGGTCTGCCCCAGAATCGATATATTGAATACTATGCAAGATTCTTCGATGCCGTGGAGATCAACTCCACGTACTATGGTATACCGAAGCCCGAAGTATTTGAAAGATTCGCAAGACTCACACCGGATGATTTCTTATTCACAGTCAAGGTTCCCTCATCGGTTACCCATGACAGGACAAACCCAAGAAGAGAACTTGACATATTTGAGACTGCCATCACACCATTGAAGGACTCTGGAAAGCTCCATTGCCTGCTCGTACAATTCCCCAAGAGCTTCAAATATGACCCTCATAGTGTTGAGTATATCCGCAAGCTGAAGGATATATTCGACGAGAAACTCTTCGTGGAATTTCGGCAAAATGATTGGATAAGGGATAGTGTATTCGAGCTACTCAGGAATATGAACATAGGCATTGTGTCTGTGGACGAACCCGACCTACCCGGATTGCTGCCGAAAGAACTGTGGAATACAGAGGGGACAATATACTATCGCCTCCACAGCCGGGATGCCTCGAAATGGTATCAGGGCAGGGATGCCAGATATGACTACTACTACACAGACGAGGAGCTTGAGCAGATAAAAAAGAGTCTCTCAACAGAGACAAAGAAAAAGCTCAAAGCATTGGTCTTTTTCAACAACTGCCATCAGGGTTCTGCCATGAAAAATGCAGAGAAGCTCAAGCTCATGCTCGGTCAGGATGCAGGACCACCGTCTTTGGGTCTATAAAATCTCGTGTAATAGAAAAAGCCCCCTTCTGGGGGCTTTTTTAGTTATGAAATCGTAGCTTATTTGCCGCCAATTGGGAAGTTGAAGCCGACGTCGAGTGTGAACCAGATATCACCGTCAATTAGATGAAGTTTGACTTCGGGATCGATCTCAAAGGATTTCTGCGGGAACTTCATTCCGAAACAGCCGAAAAGACCAAGCTCAGAGTCTGAAGCATCATAGGTTGTGCCATAGCCCCAATCATATTCCACACTGACCATATTAATTCCAAGACCGCCACCGGCATACATGTTGTCCTTGAAGTGATAGCGAACACCACCTGCGATCTCGAGTATGGATGATGACCATCCATCCCAGTCCTCTTTGGGCTGCATGAGTCCGTATGCGACATTGCCTTCAATATCCATGTTTTCATTCAATCCATATAGGAATTTTGCACCAAATCTTGGGCTGAGATTGTAAACATCACCAGGATCGCCTATTGGTAGCCAAAGACCCACATGCGGACCGACCTTCATGTCGCCCTTCTCTGCAAATGAAACTGTTGCCAAAAGCACTACGAAAAGAATGAATGCCTTTTTCATAGATACTTCCTTTCTTTTTGGTCGGCATAAAATGAATGGCAGCATTGTGGATCATCATATCTAATCTTACTACAACGATGCCCTTTCTGCCACCCTTGCCGACCGTTCAAGTTAATGTTTGTAAAAAGTCTTTCCCCATTCAGTAAGCAAAAATATTTTTCGGCAGGTTACTTGTCAAGTTTTACCTTAAAATTTGGCATGGGTCAAGTATTGATTTATTGTAAATTAATTCCACCTCAGCCAGCATCATCGGTGTGAAAATATGCACCAAGATGATTTAGGTTTTGAGGAGAGCGGAGCTTTTTGAGAGCTTTCCCTTCTATCTGTCTAATCCTTTCGCGTGAAAGACCAAACTCATCACCGATCTCATTGAGTGTCCTCGGAAAGTTATCGTCCAAACCATAGCGCATGGAGATTATCTTTGCCTCCTTCTGCGACAAAGTGCTGAGAATCTTGCGCAGCTCTCGCTGTATCATGGTGAGATTCAACAGCAGAACAGGGGAGTCGGCGTGATCGTCCTCCAGAACCTCCTCAAGGGTTCTGTCGTCACTCTTTGAGATCGGACTGTCAAGTGATACCTCTCCCCTCATGGCGAGGGTGAATTCGCGCACCTTATCCTCGGAGATCTCAAGCTCATCTGCGATCTCTTTGTCATTTGGGGCTCTGCCCAGCTTGTTGCGGAGCTTCTTCCTTGCTGCACCAAAACGTCTGACCCAGGATATGACATATGTAGGAATGCGTATGCTTCTGCTTTGCCTGGCGATCAGCTGCATTATCCCCTGCCTTATCCACCAGATAGTGTATGTAGCGAGGCGGAATCCCTTGTCAGGATCAAATCTCTCTACAGCATTCAAAAGGGCATGATTGCCTTCCTGGACAAGATCAAGATAGTCAACGCCGAAACCTGCGTAGTTCTTGGCTATGTTCATGACAAGACGGACATTGGACTCTACAAGTTTGCGCTTTGCTGTCTGATATCTGTCCATATACTGCCTGTATTGATTGATTTTATCCGGAAGTTCATCAGGCGGAACGAGGGATATCTGCTCGAGGCGATTCTTCCACTTCTTCCATCGCCTGTATGTATTCATGGCCTCGACCTTGAGGATGTCCTTGATATTGAACATCTCCATGACTTTCTGGTCCATTATCTGCCCATCCTTGAAACCCTGAACATTGGATGGTTTATCTCCGGTTATGTTTACAATGGTTCTTGACATGGACTTGGTATCGGTGATTCTCTTGGATAGCTTCTCGAAAACCAGCTGCATACTGTCGAATATCTTGAAGGACGGCAAAAGCTGCTTCATGTCATTCTGAATGGCTTCGACAAAGGGCTTTCTCTCGTCTCCATGACTGGTCTTTATTCGCTTGAGATTATTGCTTATCCGCTCGAGTACGACCATTGTGTCCATCTGGCTCTGCCTTCGGCCTGAGTCATCGTTGACAAGCCTAATGAGCCCATAGTATTCAGGATCTCGGAACAGGTCAACAAAACGCTGAATTGTGACTGTGGTTACAGGTATAAGGCTGAGCATTCCCTCAAGGGCTGCCCGCATATTATAGGCAGTCTTGAGCTCCTCTTCACGACTGAGAATCTTGACCCTTGAAAGCTCCTGGGAATAGAGCCAGACATTGCTGCCCTTGGAGCGTTGACCGCCCTTTTTCTTGCTGTTTTCAACAAGAACTATATCGTGGGCAGTGAGAAAATCCTCCACTTCACCAGGCTCAAAATCCCAGCTATTTCTCTTTATAATATCATCGAGCTGTCTTTTCGAAATGCTCTTTCGCTCACCTATTTCGTCACCGAGTTTTTCAAGCTGTTCAAATTTCTCTTGCTCGTTGTCCATACCCATCCTCAAAAACTCAAATTGTCGATTGTTCAGTCTAAAAATATATAGTCGACACCAAATTTCTACAAGATTAATCCAAATTGAGAAATAGAAAAAGGTATTCCCAAAGGAGCGCAGGCACATTGTGAAATATTTCATATATACCTTGACAATCAAAAGGTGCGAAAATATTTTCAAGCAAAATTGTGTCTCAAAGGTCATTTGCTGTCTTTTGCATGCCACGTGTATGGATGCAGTTAATGACTTCTATAATTAATAAAAGAGGAGTCAAATGGCTTTCACATTCAAGGGCGGTGTTCACCCAAAGGAGATGAAGGAGCTTTCCGAAGGCTCTGCCCTCCGCAAGGCACCAGTCCCCGAAAAGGTTTTTATTCCTCTGGCCCAGCACATAGGAGCACCTGCCAAGCCCATCGTTAAAAAGGGCGACGAGGTGAAAATGGGGCAGAGAATAGGTGAAGCCGGCGGTTTCGTCTCATGTCATATCCATTCCAGCGTCTCGGGCAAGGTTATCGATGTCAAACCCATGATGGATCCGCTGGGAAGATATGTGCCAACAGTGATAATCGAAAACGACGGCAAAGACGATAAAGAGTACATGGATGAACACGAAGACTTCATGGCTCTGTCTCAGGAGGAGATAAAGAATATATCCAGGGAGGCCGGTCTTGCAGGCATGGGAGGCGCAACATTCCCGACCTTTGTCAAGATGTCACCTCCACCCGACAAGAAGATCGATACCTTCATACTTAATGGTGCGGAATGCGAACCATATCTCACCGCTGACCACAGGCTCATGCTCGAGATGCCCGAAGAGGTTGCAGCAGGCACTGCCCTTTTCACAAAGGGCTATGGCGAGGCCAGAGGCTGGATAGGCATAGAGAACAATAAGCCCGATGCCATCGAGATGATGAAGAAATATGCCAGAAAATACAATCTTGAGGTGGCAGACCTGAAGACCAAATATCCACAGGGCGCAGAAAAACAGCTGATCACAGCCATCACAGGCAGGGAAGTGCCATCTGGCAGTCTGCCCTTCGATGCTGGCTGTGCTGTGCAGAATGTCGGCACTGCTGTTGCGCTTTACGAGGCAGTACGTTTTGGTAAGCCACTTATAGAGAGGGTGGTCACTGTTTCTGGTATTGGTGTAAAGGAGCCTGTAAATCTCATAGTGAGAATAGGAACACCCTATCAGGATCTCATCGACCTTGCAGGCGGCTGGAAAACAGAGCCGGGCAAGATCATATCCGGCGGACCTATGATGGGAATGGCAATAGCAAGAACAGATGTTCCAGTTACAAAGGGAACATCGGGTATACTGCTTTTCCCGAAGGAAATGGCAACAAAAGCACCTGAGCTTCCATGCATAAGCTGTTCCATGTGCGTGGATATATGCCCTGCAAGGCTTCTGCCCACTACAATAGCACAGAATGCAAAGATAGAAAGATGGGACGAGGCCGAGAATCTAGGGGCACTCGACTGCATCGAATGCGGCTCATGCAGCTACATCTGTCCAGCTTCAAGAAGGCTTCTCGACAGGATCAGAAGGGCGAAGGCCGAGATAAACCTATTGAAGAGAAAGGGGAAATAACGTGGAAAACAGATTGACGGTTTCTCTTTCTCCGCATGTGAGTTCGAAATATTCGGTAAAAAAGATCATGTATCTTGTTTCCGCTGCACTTATTCCGGCATGGGGAATGGCCATATACCTCTATGGTTTCAGGGCATTCTGGCTTACAGCACTTGCCATTGTCGCCTCAGTTGCAACGGAATTTGCAATACAGAAATTCAGAAAGGTGCCTGTAACTGCCTTTGACGGCAGCGCAGCACTGACAGGTCTGCTATTGGCCTTCAATGTGCCACCCGGCGTTTCCTGGTGGATACCAGTTGTCGGCAGTATCTTTGCCATTGCAATTGCAAAGCAGGCCTTCGGAGGACTTGGCTACAATATATTCAATCCCGCCCTTGCAGGCAGGATATTCCTGATGATCTCCTTCCCCGTCCAGATGACCACCAGGTGGACAGCACCGACTGGCAATACAATGGCCGGTTTCGCAAGAGCTGGCTTCGACTCTGTAACAGGTGCTACTCCTCTTACTGCTCTGAAGCTGATGCGCGCAGACATCATTGCCGATGCAGCCCCGGAAAAGGTGGAGTTCGCAAGGCAGACAATAGAGGGTCTATATTCCGCCTGGCCAAAGCTCATGATAGGCTCTGTCGGTGGGTGTATAGGCGAGACATCGGCAATAGCCCTTCTTATCGGCGGCCTTTTCCTTTTGATCACAAGAATAGCAGACTATCGCATATCCCTTTCCTATATCGCTACAGTCGCGGTGTTTGGATGGATGTTCGGTGGGACAGAGGGATTATTCTCAGGTCACGTTCTTTTCCAGATATTCTCAGGCGGTCTTATGCTCGGTGCCCTTTTCATGGCTACTGACATGGTCACATCGCCGATTACGAGAAAGGGACGCTGGATTTATGGCATCGGATGCGGTCTTCTCACCGTCATTATCAGACGCTGGGGGGCATATCCAGAAGGCGTTTCCTTCGCCATTTTCCTGATGAACATGGTCGTACCCCTCATCGATTCCTATACAAGACCCAAAAAGTACGGGGCGGTGAAATAATGAAAGATATACTCAAACTCGGATTCGCACTCATGGTCTATTGTATTATAGCAGGTCTGGCCCTTGGAATAATCAACTCCAAGACGGCCCCTGTTATCGCAGAGCAGGAGCGAATGATAAAGCAGAAGGCCATCGAAGAGGTGCTACCTACTAATGACAATATGGATACAAAGGCAATTGAGCTGCCGGACGGAACAGAGCTGGAATACACAGTCGGCTCGCAGGGTGGACAGCCCACAGGCTATGCAGTGACAGCACTTGCCAGCGGTTTCTCCAGCGTGATTAGAACCATAGTTGGCATTAATCCCGACTTTACAGTAAACAAGATCGCTGTTGTCTATCAGAACGAGACACCAGGTCTCGGAACAAAATGCGAGGATGCCGATTTCAAAGGGCAATTCGCAGGATTGAGCCTCGAAAATATCGCTGTAAAACAGGATGGCGGCAAGATTGAAGCTATCACAGGGGCGACAATAACCTCCCGCGCACTCGCCAATTCAGTCAAGGAAACAGCAGAGCTTCTCAAAACCAAACTGCCGAAAGATGCACCAGAGGCACCTATTGATTCGCTGGCAACAGAGGGCGACTCACCCATGGCACAGACACAGGAAGGCGGTGAATAATGTCACTTTTCAAGGAATTCTCAAAGGGCATTATAAAGGAGAACCCCGTCCTTGTCTATGCGCTGGGTCTCTGTCCGTCACTCGCTGTTACTACATCGGCGAATAATGGCCTGGGCATGGGCGTTGCAGCCTCATTCGTCCTTATCATGTCAAATATCATAATTTCGTTGATAAAGAAATGGGTTCCAGCTAAGATCAGGATACCTGTCTTTATCACAGTTATTGCAACCTTTGTTACGATCGTCAAGCTGGTCATGGCGGCATATGTGCCTGCCCTTTCCAAATCCCTTGGCATTTTCATACCGCTTATTGTGGTCAACTGCATCATACTCGGCCGTGCAGAGGCATTTGCCTCTAAGCGGAGCATTGTGCCTTCGGCAGTCGATGGACTTGGCATGGGGCTGGGCTTTACCCTCGTCCTCGTCGTTATAGGCGGGATAAGGGAAATACTCGGTGCAGGCTCTATCTTCGGATTCATGGTATTCCCGGAAAGCTACGATCCGATGCTTGTTATGATCCTTGCACCCGGCGGCTTTCTGACCATCGGAATACTGATCGCACTTGTCAATATGTTCAACCAAAAGAAATCCGCTTAGGAGGTGAATTGTGGCTGAAACAACTATCATCGGAATCATCATAAGCGGAATTTTCATAAACAATTTCGTCCTGATGCGCTTTCTCGGCCTGTGTCCATTCCTTGGAGTCTCGAAGAAAAAGGATACGGCTTTGGGCATGGGCATGGCAGTTATCTTTGTCATGGTAATGGCAAGCGCGATAACATGGGTGATCTGGAATTTCCTTCTTCTACCCAATGAATCCAATCTTCTCTACATCATATTCTCACAGTTCAACGACAGCATCACGCCTGCACAGTTCGACCTGGCCTATCTGGAGACAATAGCCTTCATTCTGGTCATTGCAACGCTTGTGCAGTTCGTTGAGATGGTTCTCCAGAAATCCGCACCTTCACTCTACAGCTCCCTCGGCATATTCCTCCCTCTGATCACAACCAACTGCGCTATACTCGGTCTTGCAGAGCTGAATACAATGAGCTATAACTACAACTTCATCCAGTCCCTTGTTCACTCCATTGCAGCGGGTATTGGCTTTACCCTTGCCCTGCTCCTTATGAGCGGTATTAGAGAGAAACTGGAATATGCTGAGATACCAGAGGCGATGAAGGGTCTTCCCATAGCCTTCATCACAGCAGGACTTATGAGCCTTGCCTTCCTTGGCTTCTCAGGGCTGAAGTTCTAAGGGTTCGTCCGCTATTAAACTGTTAAAGGGGAGCTATATTAGCTCCCCTTTTCATTGTTAAGTGACCCAGATGTGAACATCTGCAAGTAATTTCAAAGACATTATACACATAGCATCAATCATTGACACATTGCTCGGCTGAACCTATATTGAGGGCTATGAAAGAGCTATACAAAAGAGATTTGCTCCCTTCGGGTTTGGAGGTTCTGTCTCTATCCATTCCAAACAGATATTCCACTGCCTTTGGCATCTGGTCACGCGCCGGAGCCAGGCATGACCCTGTTGGTCTTGAAGGCCTGGCACACTTTTCGGAACATATGTTCTTCAAAGGTACAACGAACAGAACATATAGACAGATTTCACAGGAGATAGAGAAGGTCGGTGGATCGATGAACGCCTTCACAACCTACGATGTCATCGCCATACACGGAAAGACACTCGGCAAGGATTTGAAGGTGGCCATGGATATCATCGGCGATATGGTTCTGAATCCCCTGTTCAATAGCAAGGATATAGAGAAGGAAAAACAGGTCGTTGCAGAGGAGATCGCTCAGGATCTTGACGACCCCCATTCCTGCTCCTTCTCACGCTTAACGGAGATTATGTGGGACTCACAGCCCCTTGCCCATCACATTCTTGGTAGTCACAATACAGTCAATTCCTTTAAAAGGCAAGATATTATTGATTTCCACAGTGAACACTATGCTCCGGGCAATCTGATTGCAGCAGCTGTTGGAGATGTCGATCACGAGAGATTTCTCGGAGATATGGAAAATATCTTTGCAAACTCCCAAGGCAAGAACCAAATAGATATTCCTACCTCAAGACCTGCCAATATGGGAATTCTCCATCTTGAAAGGGCGGATATAGGGCAGGCATATGTCTATCTTGTACTGCCTGCCAATGACCTTGACTTTGAGGATAAATATGCACTGTCTATGCTATCTATGATACTCGGTGGGTCAGCCTCAAGCAGGCTCTTCCAGAAGATTCGAGAGGAAGAAGCAATGGCATATTCAGTAGGGGCAAGCACTGAGTTCTTCTACGACAACAGGATACTTCTTGCCTCTGCCAGTGTACATCCCAGGAACGCCGACAAGGTTCTCGGTATGATCAGGGATGAGATAAGGGACATAGCAGACAATGGTGTAACAGACGAGGAATTTGACATTGCAAGTCATCATATCCCTGCCAGGCTTCTACTTTCATCGGAAAGCACAAACGGAATGCTCTACAGGCTTGTGACAAACAAGATACTCTTCAATAACTACACTTCAATGGACGATACGGCAAAGGCCTTTGAAAAGGTCACAAAGGACGACCTCAAGAGAATAGCCACTACCCTCTCAAAGAACTGTCTTGCCTTTATCTATGGCGGCATAGACGATAGTTTCAAAGGCAAGAGTTGGGATACGGAGATAAAATGGCACGAGATTTCGAAACAATAGTCAAGATCAGGCTGCTGGATTCCGGTGCACAGGCTCCACGAAAGATGACCAGGGGTGCTGCAGGCTTCGACATTTTTGCCTTTCTTGATGAGCCTGTGATACTCAAACCAGGCGAGAGAACCATTGTGCCATCCGGTTTCTCCATGGAGCTTGAGGAGGGTTTCGAAGCTATGATCAGACCACGCTCCGGGCTTGCAGCACGGGAAGGCATAACCCTTCTGAACACACCGGGAACAATCGATGCCGACTATCGTGGTGAGGTTAGATTAATACTCATAAATCTCGGCGACAGGCCCTTCAAGATAGAATCCGGCATGAGACTTGCACAGATGGTTATTAACAGAATTCCCTCCGCAGTGGTGGAGATAACAGAGGAGCTTACTGAGACCGAAAGGAGCGATGGGGGCTTTGGCTCCACAGGACAATGAAGCTCAGAATAATCACATTTCTGATTCTTATGCAGGCGGTTTTTGGTCTTACACTCGATATGAAGATTGAGGAGAAAATGAGCCTGATGCGGGAAGGCCCTTTCAGGCAACCGATGGAGTTGGTGACCCTCTCCGGCAGTAAGACCTTTGTGATGGGCCTGAATCTCGCCGCCTTTACCTTCGGTAATGAGAGATTGCAACAGGATGCAGAGATTGCCACCTTTTCGCTCTTGGTAGGAGCAGCAGTGACTACAACAACAAAGTTCATCGTAAACAGAACAAGACCACATGGTGAAGATATGCCCAGATGGGATTCATCCTTCCCCTCGGGACATACAACAGCAGCATTTGCAACGGCTGTTTCATACGGTCTTTCACATGACGATATACTCGTTCCGTTGATAATAATCGCTTCAGCTGTTGGTTTCAGTCGCATCTTTTTGGGCGAACACTGGCTGACTGATGTAATTGTAGGAGCAATAGTGGGCACTGGCTCTGCACTATTGGTCTATAACTACAGAGAAGAGGTCTGGGGAATATGAAGAAGACGGTGTTAATACTTGCATTTTTTTCAACGCTAGCAATAGCAGGACCTTCTCTCACAGGGGATATGCTCAAGAGATTCTATCGGACAGGTCAGTCTCAAATGCGTCCTTCACTTGCCCTCTTTCATCAGACTGAGCATTTCCGGGTATGGTATGACACAACAGGCTATCACAAGATTGAGGACATAGACATAGACCCTGAAAATAATATTCCTGACTACGTGGAAAAGGCTGGAATATATCTTGAAGAGGCTTGGCAAAAGGAATGTGTAGAACTCGGCTTCCGCGAACCCCTCAAAGACAGCCTGCCCTATACCTCCATCGAACCATTTGATAATGTAGGCGGTGACGATAGATGGGACGCGTATCTGGAGAAAATGAGCGGAGGTTTTTACGGAGCAACCTTTGTCGATAATATGATAGACTCTGCTGAATATGACTTCGCAACAGGATTCATGAAGATAAACGGAGATATGCGTTCAATCTATGGCTATGAAGATGATCCATATCCAGCCCTTGCTGTTACCTGCGCCCACGAGTTTCAACATATGTGCCAGTTCCACTATAGAAGAACCGACGGTTTTGTCTGGCAGATGGAGGCAACGGCTACATTCATGGAAGAATATGTCTTTGACGATATCAATGACTACTATAACTATGCACCTTATTTTCAGGACTCACCTGAAAAGCCCCTGAACTCAAGGGGTAATCTCTATGAATACGGCTCTGTGCTTTTCCCGATATACCTTGCGGAGAACTTCGGTCCGGAGATCATCCGCAAATGGTGGGAAAATACACAGCTAAGATATACCTTTGATGCACTTGATCTTGCCCTCAACGAGCATGGCACATCGGTAAGGGAGGAATACCCGAAATTCGCTTTATGGCGACTGCACACAGGGGATTTCAGCATTGATGATTTCGGCTTTGAAGAGGGGAGCAACTATCCCATGCCTGCAATGAAGGACACAGTTTCCGAAGACTTTTCATCCTATCTCAATGGTCCATATTCAACCAATTATATCTTTGTTAACCTTGCTGACGGTTTCAACCGAGTATTAGCAGAGAGTGGCATCACAGGCGAGCTTTCAACCATACTGGACAGTTCATGGAGCTTTCTGGCTGCCGGCACTGGTCCTGTTGGTGGGGATCAGCTTCTCGGCTCTGTTTCCGATTCTCTAAAACAACATATTGATGAGACATGGCGTTACAGGGGAGTAGTCTTTGCACCGTTGTATCTCGATGATGCTCGAGGAGAATATACACTTCTTCTTACCGATCTCGGTAGTTCAGAGGAAAATGAACCAGAAACCGGTCCGAAATCGCCCTTTCCAAATCCTGCAACTGATAGAATTTTCATACCATTTTATGCAGATAAAGACGGAAATGTTCTGATAAGCATTTTCGATGCCGGTGGAGGTCTTCTCAGAGAAGAAGTCCATTGGGTCAATCAAGGTCCCCATCTGGAGAATGGTGCGCTGGAGATAGACATAACAGGACTTGCCTCGGGAATTTATTCATATATCTTTACATTTGAAGGAGAAAGCTGGAAACAGGTCTTCATTGTTAAATAGTCTGTTTTCATAGAGCAATAGAAAAGAAAGGCTGACATGGCTGACTACAATCTACTTAAAAGACTATGCGATACACCGGGTGTATCCTCAGATGAATGGCGTATCGTCGAAATTATCGAGCAGGAGCTTTCCGGCAAGGCTAAGGAAATAATCAAAGACAATCTCGGCAATATAATAGCCCATTTCCCTGGAAAAGGACCAAAGGTTCTCCTTGCAGCTCACATGGACGAGGTGGGCTTCATGGTCTCTTCCATCACGGATAAGGGCTTCATTAAGGTCATTCCCATAGGAGGAATTGATCCCCGTTCTTTCTATGCACAGCGCGTAGTCATCCACGGCAGAGAGCAGGTCAGAGGTATTGTGGGAGCTGTTCCGCCCCATCTTCTTAAAGATCCTGACGCAAGAAAGAATGTTCCATCCATCGAAGATCTTTTCATAGATATCGGCATGGATAAAGATGATGTTGATAGTATTGTCAAAGTCGGCGACATGGTGACATTCGACACAATGTCCTGGGAGACAGATACACATATCTTTGCCAAAGCTCTTGATGACCGTGTCGGTATCTTCATCATGCTCGAAGTAATCGAGAAACTCAAGAAGCAGGGCTGTGATCTGTACATTGCAGGCACTGTACAGGAAGAGCGCGGCATGAAGGGTGCAGCAGTCACTGCAACACGCGTAAAACCCGACATCGCCATTGCAGTTGAGGGAACATTCGCAACAGATATGGGCAGTGGTAATGGTGTTTCAACAGAGCAGGGCAAGGGGCCTGAGATGAGAATATGCGACAGGGCAATGATATCCGACCGCAGGCTTGTTGATACAATAGAAAAGATCGCCAAGAACAATGACATATCCCTGCAACTTGCTGTGAAGTCAGCAGGAGCAACGGATTCTGCCCAGTTCCAAACCACAGGAACAGGTGCAAGGGTCACTGGGCTTGCCATTCCCCTTCGCTATATCCATGCCCCATGCGGCATAGGCCGAAAAGAGGACATTGAATCAGCCATTGCTCTTCTCACTAAGTTTGTTGAGGACGCCAAGTGAAGAGAGTATTCTCAATAATTCTCCTTCTCCTCTACCTCGGCGCAGAGGAGACAACGCTCTGGAAACCGCCCTTCAAGCATTGCTGGGGGATAAATAAAGGCACCGAGGCAAAGCTTGACATGCTCACAGGCGATGCCACCGATTTTGACAATCCCCAGGGGCTTGCCTGCACCAGGCTGGATGCAACTAATGAAAAAGGTGTCGATGACGATGACGAGTTGACAGTATACGGTGTGAACTCCGGCAGAGGTGAGATTATCTTCAATAAGTCCATGACCGCTCTCTCCATATATGGCAAAAGTGGCTCGGGCAAAGGCGAATTTCTCAATCCCAACGGCATTTCCGCCTCCCGAAAGGGCTGGGTTGTAGTGGCTGATACCGATAATCGTCGTGTTGTTCTCCTGGAGAATCCGGGGGACAGGCTCAAATGGGTTCGCACAATGGGTGAAGACATTCTGATCAAGCCTATGGATGTTGCCATATCCCCTTTGGATACGATATTTGTCACAGATGCATCTACAAATTCCATACACCTTTTCGATATTATGGGCAGACACCTTGCAGAGATAGCCAAGGGCGAGCTTGCAGGCCCAACAGGCATTGACATAGACAATGCCCATTTCAAAAAAAGCAGGTACAGAGAAAGCCTGATTTTTGTCATCGATGCCATGGGAAAGCGCATTACAAAGATGGACTACAGGGGTCGGATCAAAAAGCGCAGAGCTCTAAGCGAAATTGGCTTTGGTAATGGTATTGCCAAATACCTTGCGCTGGACTATGACAACAATATCTATTTTCCTGATACAGTTGGATGCAAGATAGTCAAACTAGACAAGGATCTCAATTTCATCACAGCTACAGGCAAATGCGGAAGGGACGGAGAGCTGGAGTTCAACCACCCCAGGGGCATAGCCATCTGGCGACGCTTCGGGCAGGTCTTCATTTCAGAGCGGGATGCAGCTCAGTATTACTGGCTAGCTGTCGATATTGATGATTTCAATATCAGCTTCCAGAACGACAGCCTTACAAGACAGGTCAATGTTGAATTTGATTTAACTCAGAAGGCTTACTTCACAATAGACATAACTGCCCCAGACGGCACAGTCTGGAATATGCTGACAAGACGCAGATTTCAGCAGGAAGAGGACACCTGGGTATGGGATCTGAAAGATAATCAGGGCAATCCTGTCCCCCTGGGCGAGTACAAGATAGACGTGCTCATTGAGCCGACCTATTCATCATTTACTTTCTTCGACATCAAAAGGTCTGGAAAGGTGAAGATAACACCTCCTGTAAGGTAGCAGAGCCTCCCCAAAATTTACAGCTAATAAATTAGCTATGATGCCTTAAGATGTGAGCTCTTCTCCTCAACACATTCGAGAATCTTCTCGGGAATCTTGTTGAGATGGACTACATGGTCAACTGCTCCGGCATTGATTGCCTCTTTGGGCATTCCATAAACTATACATGATGCCTCATTCTGACCAATATTGACAGCCCCGGCCTTCTTCATCTCGAGCATTCCCGCTGCTCCGTCATTGCCCATGCCTGTCAGTATAACTCCGATGGCATTCTTCCCTGCATATCTTGCAACACTCTTGAAAAGCACATCAACCGATGGACGATGTCTGTTGACAGTAGGACCGAATTTTACCTGCACATAATACCTTGCTCCGGAACGTCTCAACAGCATATGATAGTTGCCCTTTGCAATGAGAATTTTCCCCGGGACTACCGAGTCACCGTCTTCTGCCTCCTTGACCTGCATGGCACAGAGGCTGTTAAGCCTCTCTGCAAAGGATCGGGTGAAGTGTTCCGGCATATGCTGGGTTATGACTATGCCGGGTGTATTGGCAGGAAGCTTTGTTAATATTGACTCCAGTGCCTGCGTCCCGCCTGTTGATGAGCCAATGGCTATGATCTTATTTGTTGTCCTGGTCAGTGCCCTTATCGGGGTTGCCTTTTTGGGTGGTACAATTGACCTTTTCACCTCGACATTCACCTTTGCCGCAGCTTTGATCTTCTCCTTAAGCTGAAGAGAAAGATCTCCCACTGTATAGGCGGCCCCTGGCTTTGTCATCACGTCAACAGCACCGGCATCAAGGGCTTCGAGTGCCATTTCCCCACCCTGAGGAGTCAGGGATGATACAATAATTACAGGCAATGGATGATAGTGCATGAGCTTTCTTAGGAAGGTTATCCCGTCCATCCTCGGCATCTCTATGTCAAGAACAATGACATCAGGCTTAAGCTGAACAATCTTGTTCCTCGCAATGTATGGATCCGGAGCAGTACCAATTACTTCTATGTCAGGATCACGGGAGAGCTCCTTAGAAAAGATATTCCGCACTACAGCAGAATCGTCCACCACCATTACCTTAATTGACATTATTTCTCCTCAAAACCTATCATTACCGGGATGTCATCGACAAAGAAACACTCGGTAGCTTTGTCTTTCATGGCCTTTTTCCAGAATCGCGCCTTTTTCTTCTTTGTCTCTGGAATTGTTGGGGATACATCCTCATCTTCACCGTAGAGCTCTGTGATAAAATTACCACAGATGATGTTCAATATCTCTCTGAGTGCATCATAAGCCTTCTCCTCAGCCTGATCATCGTCAAGCTCAAGACCAATGATGTTTGCAGCAAGCTCTATAGCCAGATTTTCCGGCACAGTAAGATGAATCTCCCCCTTTCTGTTGCCTCTGAATCCGACCTCAGTTGACACACAATCCTCAATATCCTCTGGAAATTCGTCATTTCCGGCAGGTTCAGCGAACATGAATGCCTGTGTTTCCAGAACTTCACAGAATACATTGCTCAGAATAGCTGTGGCATTTTCACTCATCGCTAACCTCCAAAATATCGTCTATCACCCCTTTGATCAGCTCAGGTGTGAAGGGCTTTCTGATATAGGCTCTGACTCCCCTGGATTTGAGCTGTTCGATTCTTGTCGCATTTCCCTCTGTCGATACAATGATGACTGGAATTGTCTTAAGAAGACCGTCTTCATGCATCTTTTCGACCATCTCAACGCCACCCATGACCGGCATATTGATATCCGAAAAGATCAGATCTATCCAGCTGGCCTCGAGAACGCTCAAGGCCTCCTTGCCATTGGCTGCCTGATAAATCTCATTTGTCGAGACGCCGGCAATCTTGATCGTCTTCTCGATAACAGCCCGTGTTGTGGCTGAGTCGTCGACAATAAGTATGTTATAGGCCACTGTTAACCCCCTAATTTAGCATATTTCTGAAGTCCGTCAGGCTGCTTATCGTCTTGATCAGGACTTTCTCGGTTATTCTTGTACTAAGATCCAATCTATCCAGTGACTCCTGGCTGACCCTGTGCTTAAGACCGTCCACCCCTATGCCTATGCCCATTTTCATGCAGAGGTTATCGGCAACATGAACAAGGTCAATCACTTCTTTGTTGTGAGGATAGTATTTCGGATAGTGATGCCACCTGACCACCTCTATGATATCCTGGGGCAGATTCCACCTTTCAAGGAGAAGTGCCCCTACCTCGGCATGGTCAATTCCCAGAACTGCAAGCTCTGCTTCATCAAAGGATACATTGTGGGATACAGCCATCTCAAGTATCTTTTCAGCTTCTACATAGTTACAGTTACCCAGCACAACCTTTCCAATATTATGTAGAAGGGCAGCTGTGAACATATAGCCAGGTGTGTCGAGTTTCAGCTCCTCTCGCATTATGTCAGATCCTATTGCAACAGCAATCGAATGAATCCAAAGCTCGCCTGCAGGAAGATCGTATCCCTTAACAGCTTTATTGGCAAGAGGCGCAACAGCACTTGCTACAACAAGCCTGAACACATTGCTTGTTCCGAGTCTGACAATGGCCTGCTTCAATGAACCTATCTGCCTTGCCGCACCAAAATATGCGGAATTTGCCAGGCGAAGCACATTGGTCGTCAAGGCAGGATCGTATTCGATGGTCTTAGTAAGTTCACTGATACTCACATCTGGATCCTGAAGCAGCTTGACAGCCTTAATTGCAGCTGTGGGCAGGGATGGAATCGTATCGAGGTCTTTTATTATCTGATCTCTGATTCTCACAGGTCAACCACCTTGCCGCCGGATTTGACAGAATTTCTGCCATCCTTCATGTAGAGAAAAAGACTTCGGGGTGTGTTCCCGCCGACATCTTCACTCTTTATGAGTATATTGTTTTTCCATAAAATCTTTCGCATTACCGTATAATTTCGCTCACCAATACGGAAAAGCCCTTTTTCATCGAGCAATGTCGCTGCACCGGCAACCTTGGCAACAATGTTCTTTCTTGTTGCTCCCTTGTCAAACATCGCCTGAAGAAGAGCAGAAACCCCTGTGTCTGTGAACATATACGGATTTTCCTGTGCCTTTTTGGGGTCGATTTTCGAAAGGGGCAGCATACAGTGCACCATTCCCCCGACTCCCGAGACAGGATCGTACATTGAAAGTCCGATGCAGCTTGAAAGTGAATAGGTCACCAGAACTTCATTTGGATCACTTGTCACTTTCATATCTGAAATTCCCACAACGAGCATATATTGAAACTCCCTTATATGACTTTATTCCTGTCTTGTAAAATTTTATTTACATAAACTTTCAAACAAATCCTCTTCACGATGCTTTCCTTACAAAAGTGGTGGTCTTTCGATATACTGAAGGCTTGATTGCATTGTAGCTGGAGTCGAATCCTGTAAGACTTTCAGAGTGTCCAACAAAAAGTATCCCATCTTTTCTGTTCAATCTCTGAAATTCCGAAACGAGTCTCTGGCGGACAACATTATCAAAATAGATCATAGTATTCCTGCAGAATATGGCATCCATCGGTCCACGCATGGGAAATGGCGGTTTTGAAAGATTTAGCCTTTTGAAAACTATCAAACTCCTCAGATTGTGTTTTGCTACATAAGATTTACCGCCTGTTCCGGTAGTCGATAGATTGAAATATGAACTAAGCAGGGCTCTTGGAATTCCCGATATCTTATCATGATCATATTCTCCTCTATCAGCAATATTCAGAACCTTTGTCGATATATCAGTAGCAAGAATTTTAATATCCAGTGATCTCTGAGAACGTCCTGTTTTTCTTAGCACTTCGAGCAATGTCATAGCAATAGTATATGGTTCCTGACCACTTGAACAACCTGCAGACCAGAATCTGAACTTCCTCTGTCCACCTTCGAGCCATTCTTCAAATTGCCTGGAAAGCACATCGAAATGTTCGCTTTCCCTGAAAAAATTTGTCACATTGGTTGAGATCACATCGAGCAGATTAACTATCTCCTGCTTCGACTTATCCGCTTTGATATAATCAAGATATTCCTTGCTCGAATCAAGACCAAGAGCCCTTAATCTTTTGCCAATCCTGGCTCTGACAAGAGCAAGCTTTCCATCTGCAAGTCTAATCCCGGCTACATCATAGATGAGTTCACGAAATTTATCGAAGGTTTTAGAGTCCATATTTTCTGGCCTTTCAGAGCTTATGCTGCCTTACCAAATTTCTTCATCACATCTTGAATCTTTGAGATGATCACTTTGGGTTGGAAGGGCTTTATGACATAGTTATTAGCCCCGGCTTTAAGAGCTTCCACAACTCGACTTTTCTCTGCCTCGGTTGTTACCATTATTATTGGAACTTCCTTGCCCTTTGCCCTTATCTGTCGTACTGCATCAATACCGAGCAGATTGGGCATATTCCAGTCCATAAGGACAAGATCGTAATCATCGGCCATTACCTTGGACACGCCTTCGGCACCATCTGCAGCTTGATCAATGTCTGTCATGCCAGACTGTGACAGGGCATTCATCATTATTCTTCTCATGACGACCGAATCGTCCACAACTAATATCTTCATCTGTCCTCCCCGGGATCAGTTTCTCTTTTTTATCTCGAGGGTCACCCTTAAATTGAACTCGCCAAGGTCACTCTTGAAAGGAAGTTCGAGCCATGTTGAGCCGGACGGATAGTTGACCGTATAGCTGGAACCACGAACAATAGTCGGTAGACTTAGATCTATAGGGGGTTCTTCGAGTTCAGACAGCTTCGCTTTTGCCCCTCCAGCCACCATGTTTACAATCTCGCCAAGACCATCTGTAACAGTTTCATCAACGGTCTTAATTTCCATTCCTAAAAGTTTGCTCACCATTGCAAGAGCTGTCAGAGCGGGAAAAGCAAGGGCAACCGTTCCTTTAACATTTCCACTCAAACCTATGAGAGCTGTTATATCCCGTGGATTTCCATCCTTTCTTGTCAGATTTGGATTACCCCTGTCAACAGGACATCCCAACATCGTGTCAAAGAGATTGTGCAGGCTCTCAATAAATGGGTTTATGTACTCCACTTTCATTTTGTCCCCCAATAGTATTACAAGGAATACTCTTATCTGCAGCGAAGCCCCCACTTCGCCGCTCATTTGTGTTTATGTTATCATATGTCAACGTATTTTGCTCTTGCAATCCCATCCAGCCCAAGGAACCGGCTCGAAATAGAGATCAACATCATGCTGCCGAATTTACACTTTCCCTCTTGAGTTCAGCATTGTATGCTTTTTCAACCCTCTCATACCTTGCCCTTATCATCATCTTCAGGGTGTCTGACAAAAGACTTCGCTGACCTCTTGGCTCGGGGAAATCGACGATTCTGTTTTCAAATTCTGCATGATTTGTTACTACACCATCATTTTGCTTTGTATATTCCCTCATCTTTGCTCCTTTATCCATTCTATCGGCACAAATAGCTACAATTTGAAGGAATTATCGTTGTCATCTGCTAATTCTTGATTATTAACTCAAGACCAACACTGAACTCTGTATCCACACCATCTGCCATTGGCTTGGAGGCCATAGCCCAAAACCAAACTTCAGCGCCGTCTATAGGATATACATAGGCCGTTGGGACAATCCATATTGATTCATCATCTTCGACATCCATATCCGGATCGTGGTACTCTAATGGGAGACCAAGGGCAAAGCTGGGCTTCACTGAGTATCCCGGTTCTAAATAGAAAAACATATTATCAAAGCTGCCACCCCATATCCCGCTCTTATCGTCCTGCCAGAAAAAACTGGCTGCAATACTGCCATCTTCTCCAAGTGAAGCACTGGGCTCAATAAGAATGGTTGTTGCATTGTTGATTCCATCGTTCTCTGCAACACCTGCATATCCAAAATCTGCCTTTACATCAATTGTCCCGATAGTCCCTTCATATTCAAGTCCGGACCAGAAGGGTCTGCCATTTCTTGTCTGGTCAAAATCGAATGATGTATAGACGTTGACATTGTGTTGATCTGTTATCGGTATTCCGAGTCTCAGAGAAGTACCAAAGACATTATTTCGATTCAAAGGACCGGCGAGAAGGTCTATATTTGCTCCGCCAAAATCTTTCGACAGCATGAAGCCTCTCATATATCTGGTTCCAAGTATCATTGACTTTGTCTTAAGACCGTAGTAGGAGAACTTGCCATACTTGGCTCGAATATCCCCAAGTGTCACATCGCAGCCATCAAAGGCTTTCTTCCAGATCAACCAGGCACCCCAGTATTCCGGATTGAACCAATATGAAGACGGCATACCCCCTCCGGCGGGTATTCCACCCTCATTGACATACATACCAATATTCAACGATATTCTATCCGATAATCTCGTATTGAAGAAGAGTTTGCTATAATCATTCTTGTAATAATTGCCATGATTATCAGCCCACACATCAAAATCCAGGTTGTACTTGAAACTGAAAACAGAGCTTAAACCTTTTTCTTCCTCTTTTGCCAGTTCAGCGAGGGTCTGCTCAATCTCTTTTTCCAGTTTTGAAATATTTTCTTGAAGTAATGCAATCTCCTCTGAATAGTCTTCTGGTTCCTGAGTTATCTTCAACATCTCAATATCTAGTATTATCTTATCGAGCTCTGATCTAATCTCTTGAAGCTGCCCATCATCTTCCTGTGATTCTGAAGGTTCTTTCTCAGCAGAGTTAAGCTCTGCAACCTGAGCCTCGAGCCTTTCTATACGGCCAACAACTGCCCGAAGACCCTGCCCGAAAGAAATGACTGCCAATAGTAAAATCAATGTGATGGATCTCGTGTTCACACTTTCCTCCTTAATCTGATTTTGCCCCATCTATCTGAAATGATATCGGTTACATTCGAAATCGATTGAATAAAAAAAAAGGCAGCTAAAGCTGCCCCTTACATAACCAAAAATGCTTCTTAAGCTGCGCTCTCATATGTTCCAATAGCAAGATTGACAATTCCACCAACATCGAGTATAAGTCCCACAGTTCCATCTGCCATTATTGTGCCACCGGATATACCCTTTATGTTTCTGAAATTTGCTCCGAGGGACTTGATTACAATCTGTTGTTGATTGAGTATCTCATCCACGACAATGCCGGTCTGCTTGCCATCATTTTCAATGATGATCACAATTCCCTTAGTTGGATCCTCCTCGCCGAAGTTCAGATCAAAAAGATGATTGAGTCTAAAAACCGGTATAAGGTGCCCCTGATTGGTCAACATCTCACCCTGTGAAAGAACCCTTGTCAGATCTTCATCTGAGGGCTTCAGGGACCTTACAATCGACAGTGTTGGGAGAATATATCGTTCGTTCCCAATTCTAATAATCATTCCATCAATTATGGCCAATGTAAGTGGCAGTTTAATAGAAAATGTACTGCCCTTGCCAGGTTGTGAGGATATTTCAACTTTGCCTCTTAAGACCTGGATGTTCTTTTTTACAACATCCATACCTACACCACGACCTGAAACATTGGTAACCTTTTTAGCTGTTGAAAAACCGGGTTCAAAGATCAGATTGTATATCTCTTTATCCGAAAGCTGTGTATCAGCTGATATCATCCCACGCTCTATCGCCTTTGCTCTGATTACTTCCTTGTCTAATCCCTTGCCATCATCTTCTATCTCAATAAAGATGTTCCCTCCTTTGTGGAAGGCACGCAGTTCAATACGTCCGATGGGAGATTTGCCAGCCAAAAGTCTTGCTTCTTTATCATCCTCAATACCATGATCGACTGCATTCCTGATCATGTGGATAAGTGGATCACCAATTTTGTCCACTACTGTTTTGTCCAGCTCCGTATTCTCACCAGTCATCACAAAATTGACCTTTTTGTTGATCTGCTTTGAAAGATCCCTTACCAATCTTGCCATCTTATGGAATGTGCCGGCAACAGGTACCATTCGTAGAGAGGTAGCCATTTCCTGTAGCTCCCTTGTTATGGAATCGAGCTGATTCATATGCCTTTGCATATTAGCTGAAGCTACACCGATAAGCTCCTCAGATTGACTTACCATGCTTTCTGCAATCACTAGCTCACCTATTGTATCAACCAATCTGTCGAGTCTCTCTGCGTCCACCTTTACTGTTTCTTTAACGGTAACACTCTTTGAAGATACTTGAGCCTTCTGTTTCCTGAGGGCCAATGCAACATCTTTTGCCGGTGCTTTTTTCTGTTCGACAAGTATCTGACCTATCTTGGAATCGTCCCGCCTTCTTCTCTGCTCATTTAGTGCCCCTTCAACATCCTCTCTGGTTACGACTGAGTCCTCAACAAGGATTTCTCCTATCTTTTTCTGTGGTCCATCGGTGATGTGGATGATCTGTGATGGGGTTGGCTTCCTGCCCTCGTTAATGCTCTTTATACGATAAACAAGCCCTTTATACTTATCAATACCCTGGGGACCTGTACCTAAGTCCACTGAATTTTTCAGATCCGATATCAACTCTTTGAGGGCATCAACTGATTCGAAGGTTACATCTATTGCTTCGTCAACAAGCTCGATTTCGCCTTTTCTGCCCTTATCGAGCAGATTCTCTGATTCGTGGGCAAGGCTGGCTATGGTCTTCAGCCCCATGAAGCCGGATGAGCCCTTAATAGTGTGGAATGCACGGAAAACAGCATTCAGAGAGTCCATATTTGATGGGTCAGATTCTATATTCAAAAGGTGTACATCACAGTTATCCAGATGATCCAGAGATTCGTTGATGAACTCTCCAATCAGCTCAGGGTCCATCTCCACACCGAAATCTGAAACCTCTAATGAATCTTCTTTGATCTCTTTATGTTCTTCCTTTGTACTTTGATGTTTTTCTACCTGTTGATCGTAGTCTTCCGGCGGTCTGAAAAACAGCATTTTCTTAACAAGCTTCATCTCTGTTACAGCACCACCACGCTTTCCTGAATATATTGCGAAAGCATCCGAAAGCCAGTCTTTGACCTCCAGAAGCAGGTCAATCAATAGCCCGATATCGTGTTTCCCCATCAAATCTTCAATGTTATGACATACTGCCTGAACAGGATCCAGTCCAAGCAAGCCGCTCTCTCCCTTCAGAGTATGTATGAGTCTTTTCAACTCCTCCATATTGTCATCAGTAATCTCATTTTCAACTGAGAGTATCAGACTCTCGAACTCATCCATTACCGAATCCTGCCTTGCAAGAAAATCTGAAAATATGGTTTCGTCTACATTGGCAGGCAGCTTGAAGGTCTCCTTTGACTCTTCCCCTGTATGATCTACAACCTCTGTCTCGATTGGAACACGTTCGATATTCAGCCCAAGTTCATCTGGAACATCAATTTCCGTGAAGTCCATGCCCTCAACAATCACAAACTGAAGAACACCAACGATTCTTCCTACAAGTTCGAGGGTCGCTCCTATATCTTCGCTCTCACCTAAAATAATTGATTCAATAAGGTCGGCACATTTTGCGGCAGATATCCTGATGTTCTCCTTCTGATTTGACTCAGCAAAATCGGAAATCTCTTCCAAATCACCATGTAACTGCGCTAAGGCTTGCAGGTCTTCCTGCTCCAGAAATATAAGTTCCTCGGTAATCTTTCTTATAATATCCTTAATCTCTGACATCTGGCCTTCTTTCCTAAGTATGGTCAAACTCAAGAACATAATCGGCAACTGGCAACCAGAGTTGAGCTTTTCTACACCCAACGTGATAAAATTTGTAATAAAACCTTTGACTATGAACCATGGCTTTTCTATTTTGCAGGCATGTTAGATGGTTTTCACAAGATTCATCTGGGTTTGCTTCGAATAGGAAATCGGGGAATTTCGCGCATGGAGTTCATGCAGGAAACAGCCCGACTCATACCACAGATTTTCGACTGCGACGCTGTGGAGTTCTGGATTACAGAGTCAGGCAGACTATTTCGATGGATTATTGGACTTAAGCCACACCCATCGTTCAGGATGAGACTTCATCAGAGAGAGAGCTTTCTCAAGCTGAAGGACAGGCGGCTTACACAGGACAATCTCGGGAGAGTTGCATTGGGTAAACAGGAAATCATCGAAATCAGGGATAGCCACGGAACAATTGATTTTATCGATGAGCTGGATGCTGGTGTTCCAGGTGGCAACTTTCATACACTTTTCTATTCTCCCTTTCTCTTCTCTGAGAATAATCTTGGTTTGATGATTTTGAAAACCCATCAAAGAAACAGAAAAATCGACCACAAGGCCGTGTACGAGTTCTGTGATACCTTTGGTCTGGCTGTTTCAGACAGACGCGCTCAATATGCTCTAAGGGAAAGAGTTAAAGAGCTTTCATGTCTATATGGAATATCACAGCTTACCCAGACAACACATCTGAATCTTGAGGAGATTTTCAGAAGTACTGTGAAGCTGCTCCCACCTGCATGGCAATATCCTGATTTTGCAGCAGCAAGGATAATATTCGACAAGCAATCCTTCACAACCAAGGGTTACAAGGAAAATGAGAACACACTGAAGGCACCAATAGTAGTTTCGGGTGAACTCCGTGGAAAAGTGGAGGTTGTTTATACAAGGTTAACACCAGATATGGAAGATGAATGCTTTCTGAAGGAGGAAGAACATCTCATCAATGCCGTGGCCAATCAATTGAGCCTTCTCATTGAGAAGAAAACAACACAGACTGAGCAGGCAAATCTCCAGAGACAGCTAAGGCATGCAGACAGACTTGCCACAATAGGTCAGCTTTCTGCAGGTGTGGCTCATGAGCTTAACGAACCTCTCAACGCCATCCTTGGATTCTCTCAGCTGATAAAAAACGAGGAGATACTCTCCGAAAACGCAGATAGTGACCTGGAGCGAATAATCAAGTCCGCCATACATGCAAGGGACATAGTAAAGAAGCTGCTGCTGTTCGGCCGTGAGCTGCCTGAGAAACAGATATTGACAGATATCAATGAGATCGTTGAGAATGGTCTTTATTTCTCGGAATCCAGATGTCAGAAGGAACAGATAACACTGCGCAAAATCCTCGACAGGGATATTCCCAGAGTGAGAATAGACCCAGGTCAGATGCATCAGGTTCTCACAAACCTTGTGATCAATGGGATTCAAGCGATTGACAACGGTGGAAACATCGAGATTAGAACCTACTTCCAGAAAGGTTATGTCTACCTTGAGGTAACAGACGACGGCTGTGGGATGACAGATGAGATAAAGGACAAGATATTTCTGCCTTTTTTCACAACCAAAGACATTGGAAAAGGTACAGGGCTTGGTCTTTCTGTAGTATATGGCATAATCTCCTCTGCAGGTGGCGACATCAGGGTCATCTCAAAACCAGGCATTGGCACTACTTTCAGAATCAAACTTCCAGAGGGACAGGATGAAAAATAGAATTCTCGTAGTTGACGACTCCCAGGATACGCTGGAGATAATAAGAAGAAATCTGCTCAAATCAGGATATACGGTCTTTACTGCTACTAATGTGCTTGAGTCAATTGATTTTCTCAAAAGGGAAAAGGTAGATCTTGTTATAACTGACATGAAGATGCCACAGGTGTCCGGCATGGAACTCGTCAAACACATCAACGATAACTTTCTGAAAACGCGTGTCATAATGATAACCGGCTACGGCTCCATAGACAATGCAGTAGAGGCTGTCAAAAGAGGGGCTGAGGAGTTTCTCTCCAAACCCTTTACTGATGAAGAATTACTTAAAACAGTAGAAAAGGTGCTTTCAAAGCTCGAAAAGGAAAGGCTTTCTCAGGAGCCTCCGCAGGAAAACCCCTTCGGCATAGTTGGAAAATCACCTACTATGAGGGGCGTTTTCGAGCTGATAAGAAAGGCGGCCAAGGTAGATGCAACAGTTCTCATAACAGGTGAATCCGGCACAGGCAAGGAGCTTGTAGCAAGGGCAATTCACTATGGCAGCACGAGGGCAGCTGCACCTTTCGTTCCTGTCAACTGTGGTGGAATACCATCCGAACTCCTCGAAAGCGAACTTTTCGGTCACGTAAAAGGATCTTTCACCGGGGCAAATGAGACAAGAGCCGGCTTCTTTCAAACAGCAGACAAAGGATCAATTCTCCTTGACGAGATAGGCGAAACATCAAGACAGATGCAGGTCAAGCTGCTCCGGGCATTGCAGGAGAAGGTTGTCACAATGGTCGGCTCCCGAAAGGGACAAAAGGTTGATGTGAGGATTATCGCCGCAACGAACAAGAATCTCAACGAGATGGTTAATAAGGATATGTTCAGGGAAGATCTATTCTATCGATTGAATGTAATCGCCCTTGAACTGCCCCCTTTGAGGGAAAGGGGTGACGATGTACTTCTTCTTTCCCAGACCTTCCTCTCCAAGTATGCCATCGAGATGGACAGAAAGCCCCCTTCTCTATCCGACGAGGTGATCGACATCTTCAAAGGATATGAATGGCCAGGAAATGTCCGAGAGCTGGAGAACATCATTCAGAGATTGACCGTCATGGTCGAGTCCGAAAGAATTGAGGTTCATGACCTCCCAAAGCATATGCGCCATAACCTCGAGATGACCCCAGGCGTCCAAAGAACACTGAAACAGGTTGAAATGGAGCACATAAAAAGGGTTCTGCAAAGCACTGATGGCAACAAGACCAAGGCAGCAACTATCCTCGACATAGACCGCAAGACACTCAGAAAGAAAGTAAAAGAATTCGGTCTTGAATAGCTCATCAGAATCGGGGAGTTTCTCCCCGCTATCCCAAAGCTCCCCACCTATTTTGATCTCCTTAGCAGCTGTTAAACAACTTCCATAGCTTATCAGCAGACTTGCCTCATATATATCTCACACATTTTCAATTACTTGCAGCCATGATCAAAAAATCAATGGTCATTCACCGTTCTTTGGCACGCTATTAGCATATACAGGGGTAAAGGAACCAATAAAGGAGGTTGAAATGACTTCAGCACAGCCAGCAAGAAAACTCGAAAGACAAGCCCCCCTTCAGGGACTTTGTACCACCTGCATGCACTCGGAAGGCTGCATGTATTCAAAAAATGAACCAGTAGTCTTTTGTGAAGAGTTTGAGATCACCTCAGCACCATCTCTCAGAATTGTCACTGAGAGGAAGGAGCATGAGCCATCGGCTCTTCTCGGTCTTTGCTCCAACTGCGCCAACAGCGAATCTTGCAGCTTCCCAAGACCGGAAACAGGCGTCTGGCACTGCGAAGAATACAGATAAGAAATCATTCCGGGCTTTATAGTAGTTGTAAAAACACGTCCAATCATAAGGAGGATTGATGATAGCAAAGGAAAGAACAAGTCTGTATCAAAATGTGAACAGACAGTTCGACAAGGCAGCCAGCCTCATGGGGCTAGACATGGAGATAAGAAAGATACTCCGCAATACAACAAATGAGGTGGTGGTAAACTTTCCGGTAAAGATGGATGACGGACGCGTTGAGGTGTTTTCGGGCTACCGTGTGCAGCACAACAATGCCCTCGGACCATACAAAGGAGGGCTCCGTTTCCACCCACAGGTTGACATAGATGAGGTTCGCTCACTTGCCACATGGATGACATGGAAATCAGCGATTGTCGGCATTCCCCTTGGAGGGGCAAAGGGCGGCATCAAGATGGATCCTTCAAAATACTCCATTTCAGAGCTGGAGCGTATATCGAGGCGATTCACCTATGCCCTCGGAAACAATATCGGACCAGAGTACGATATACCTGCCCCAGATGTCAACACAAACTCACAGATAATGGCCTGGATACTCGATACATATCTTTCCACCCAGCTACCCCACGAAAGACATCGTTCGATACACGTTGTGACAGGCAAGCCAGTCGAATCCGGCGGAAGCATCGGAAGAGACAAGGCTACGGGACAGGGTGTTGTCTTCACCATTGAAAACTGGGCCAAAGACAAGGGTTTTGACCTCAATGGCGCGACATATACAGTCCAGGGTTTTGGAAATGTAGGCTCGTGGGCATCGATCTTACTGAAGGAGCACGGTTCAAAACTTGTTGCTGTCGAAGATGTTACCGGCGCAATATATCGACAGGAGGGAATTGATCCCCTTGAACTATCCGAATATGTGCGAAGAACAGGCGGTGTTGTCGGATATCCGGACAGCAAACCGATAGACAGGAAGCAATTCCTCCAGACAGAGGCAGATATCTTCATACCGGCTGCCCTTGAGAATCAGATAACCCAGGAGACAGCTCCAAACATCAATGTCAAGCTGGTTGCAGAGGGAGCAAATGGCCCCACTGATCCCGATGGAGATATGATACTTGAAAGCCGCGGAATCGATGTGCTCCCGGATATACTCTGCAATGCAGGCGGCGTCATCGTTTCATACTTCGAGTGGTTGCAGAACAAAAGGAGCGAAAAATGGGATCTCGATGAGGTTGACTCCAAGCTCCACAGGATTATCACCCACGGATATAATCGCGTGAAGGAAGCAGCTCGAGAGTATAACACAGACTGGCGGACGGCGGCATATGTCTGTGCCCTGGCTACGCTGGAAAAGGTATATGTGGAAAGGGGTATCTTCCCCTGATGGATAAAATCAAGAGGGGCTCTTTATAAGGAGCCCTTCTAAGAATATCACCGATTGCAGTCTTATCCCGAAAACTGAGCCATGAAAGAGACAATATGGAAGATACACTTAAATTAAGAGAGAACATCTCGGCGAGAATAAGAGATGCAGGTCAGGCTGTTGCCCAGGATCTGATGAAAATACTTGAGAGACCCTTCAACGAGGTAACGGTAAATTTTCCTGTAAAGCTCGATAATGGAACCATAAAGGAGTTCAAAGGCTATCGAATTCAGCACAACGATGCAATGGGGCCCTTCCACGGAGGCTTACGCTTTCACCCAAACCTGGAGCTGGAAGATTTAAGAGAGCTATCCCGTTGGATGACCTTGCGTTCAGCACTTTTTGATATTCCCTTTGGCGGGGCTATGGGTGGTGTAGTCTTTGACCCTTCTGATTTCAGCATCACTGAGGTTGAAAGAATTACAAGACGTTTCACCTATGCCCTTGGTAACAATATCGGCGCTGAATATGACATTATCTCACCCGACATAAATACAAATCAACAGATAATGGCATGGATTTCAGACACATATCTTACAATGATGCCGGTAACAAGGAGAAATGACAACCGCCACTCAGTCACAGGAAAACCCCTCTTCCTCGGTGGAATCGAAGGGCGATCATATGCAAGGGCCGAAGGGATAATGTTCATAATTGACAGATTCGGTGCAAAATCTTTTTCTGTACAGGGTCTTGGTGAAACAGGCAGAACACTCTCCTGTCTGCTGCTTGAGAGTGGTCTTAAGCTCAAAGCTATTGAAGATCAATCAGGAGCATATATCATTAATGATGACATAGACAGCACAATTCTCCAAAGCTGTCTGAGCAATCGTATTCCTCTTGGCAGCATAAAGGAAGCAAAGAAAATCTCACATCAACAGTTTCTGTCAGAGAGCGTCGATGTCTTGATATCTGCAGCCCTCGAAAACCAGATTACCGCAGAAAATGCAGCCTATCTGAAAACCTCAATACTAATAGAGGGCACCCAAGGGGCAGTTACCTCCCGTGCCGAAGCAATACTCGAGAAGAATGGAATAGTAGTTATTCCCGATATGCTGGCAACAGCAGGGAGTCTTCTTGCAGACTATTACGAATGGCTTCAGAACAAACGCTGTGAAAGATGGAGCAAGGACGAGTTTAGCTCCAGATTGAAGAAGAGAATTGGACAGACACTTGATAATCTTGATGGGTGGTCATCTCTGCGCCAAAAATGCTATGTTTCTGCACTGCAACGACTTGAAAAGCTATACTATGAAAGGGGAATCTTCCCCTGATCTTCCCTCCTATGAAAAGGGGCAGACATTGGTCTGCCCCTTTATCCTATTTGTAGATAATCAACTCTATTTCTTAATATGCCTGTCTATTGCCTTGGATAGATCCCTCAGTGCTATTGGCTTTGTCAGGACTTCATACCCTTTTACATCTACACTCTCAATAAAGCCTGTCATAAGGATGATTGGTATGTCTTTCATATTGGCAGCAAGCTCCGTTCCGGTCATCTCAGGCATAGTGATATCAGAAATCACCAGATCATAATCAACTTCATCGATTGCCTTCAATGCCGCTAAACCGTTTTCAGCGGTATCAACAGCATAGCCAAGTTTCTCAATGAGGGATCTGAACAGCCTTCTATTGGCAGAAACATCATCTACAATCAGTATCCTCCCGCTGCCTTTGAGCAGAATGTCTTCCTTCTCGATATCTGTCTCTTTCCTGCTTTCAGTAAGGGGGATATAGACCTCGAAAACTGTTCCAAAACCCTCTTCGCTGGTCACCGTTATCCCCCCACCATGTGCCTTAACAATGCCGTGTACCACCGATAAACCAAGACCTGTACCCTGTTCACGCGTTGTGAAAAACGGTTCGAATACTCTGTCAAGCCTGTCTTTCGATATACCTTTTCCTGTATCACGGAAGGAAAGAAGTGCATACTCTCCCTGATCAAGTCCAAGCATATCCGGGGTTTCGTTTGCTCTGGAAAGACCAACGGTGAAACACCCCACATCGCCCATTGCATTGCAGGCATTTGTTGCCATGTTCAATACAATCTGGCTTATCTGTCCCGAATCTGCAAGTACAACAAGGGCTTCTTCAGGGAGTTGAAGCTCAATATCGATTGTAGTCGGAATTGTCGCCCTGCTTAGCTTTAAGCTATCCCGGAGGATCTCACCAAGATCCACAGGCACCTTTTTCTCTTCGACCTTGCGACTGAAAAGAAGAAGCTGCCGAACAAGATTTCTTGCCTTCTCAGCACCCTTTTTTATCTGGGAAATCTGATCCTTTATCGGTGAAGACTCCTCAATATCCATCATGGCGATCTCAGAATAGCCCAGAATCGGAGTCAGGAGATTGTTGAAATCATGGGCTATTCCACCTGCAAGGGTTCCAAGGGTCTCGAGCTTCTGAGACTGACGCAGCTGTTTCTCGAGCCTGTCCTTCTCATTCTGTGCCTTAATCTTGTCAGTTATATCCCTGTCTATGCCTCTGTAGCCTTTAAGATTGCCCTCATCATCAAATATCGGAATGGCTGTTGATTCGAGTATACGTCGCTCACCATTTTTGTGTACAAAATGAGCTGGGTAGTCCCGCCATCCTTCCCCCTTTTTCAGGCTCTTTAAAAAAACCTCGACTTGATTTTCAATCTGAAGCTCAACAGGCCAAAGCTCAACAGCCGAGAAGCCAACAACATCCCCGACATCGTAGCCCAATATCTTCTTGATAGCCGGGTTAGAATATGTATGAATCCCATCGAGATCCATCTCCCACGCCCAATCGGAAAGCGAATCGAGGAATGATCTATAGTATTGTCTCTCACGCTCAATCTTCTTTTCTGCTTCCTTTCGATAGGATATATCCCTTACAATGCCGATTACATATTTTCTGCCCCCAATAAGTACAGGAAATGTTGTAATCTCAGTTGTAACCCTTGTCCCATCCTTTCGAACAAGCTCGAACTCATCAGGACCGGTTGAGCGGCCCATGGCGTTTTTACCGAGAATCTTAAGTGCCTTGGGCATATGCTTGAGTGGCATAATACCGGTGTCACTGAATTTCTTGCCGATCAGCTCTTCCCGAGAAAAACCAATCAACTTCTCAGCCATTCGATTACCATCAACAAATACGCCCCTCATATCGTGCATATAGATTGAATCAGGTGCATTCTCAAAAAGGATACGATATTTAGCTTCGCTCTCCTTTATCGATTGCTCGGCTGCCTTTCTCTGACTGATATCACGTGCAGACCCAATTATATGCTCTCTGTCATTGAGCATAATCTTGGTCAGATTCACTTCAACAGGGAAAGTACCGCCATCCTTTCTTCTGTGTAGCGTCTCAATAAGAACAGAGTCCCCGATACTCATCTTCAGCCAATACTTTGAGGGATGATTTTCGACGGTGATATTGGGGTCTATATCCTGAACCTTCAAAACTCTCAGCTCATCTTCTGTATAGCCGAGGCTTCTCCAGGAATGCTCATTACACATAACAATCGAACCGTCAAGAGAATGTAGAAAAATTGCTTCTGCCGACTTATCAAGAATTGTTCTAAAGCGTTCTTCACTTTCGAGCAAAGACCTCTGGGTCTTCAATCTTTCAGTGATATCCTCACCAAGGCTCGTTACATTCTCAACAGTTCCCTGAGCTTCATCTATAAAGACTGTATTGCTCCAGTGTATATCCAGCTTACGCCCGTCTGAAGTTCTGATGCCATTCGTAAAATGGCTGGGGAAATCGCCGTTGTTCAAAGACCTTTCAAGAACTTCACGAACTATCTCAATCTCATGTTCAAAAACAAAAAGTTCAATGAAATTCTTGCCAATAACATCTTCCCTCTTATATCCTGCTTTGCTCAAAAAATAATCATTTACATAAATTATCCTACTGTCCCGTCCTATTGATACAACCAGCATGTGAACATTATCGAAAACTGACCGTAGCATTTGACGGGATTCAAGGAGCTCGTTCTCACGCTTTTTATGCTCTGTAATATCCTGAACAGTTCCTACAAGAGCAACAATGCTACTCCCTTCATACTCAGGCCAGCCAATTGTCCTTATCCATCTCTCCTCGCCATCAAACCTCCGCAGGGGTAGCTCAATATCATACTTGATTCCTCTCTCCATTGCATCGCTGACAGCAGCAATAATCCGCTCACGAGATTCACCCTCAAAAAAATCTACAGTATTCTCAAAATCCGGAGAAAAATTATCACATACACCATGTATACGACGGGTTATGTGATTCCAGAATATTCTCTTTTCCTTCGGGAAAATCTTCCAGCTTCCAACACCAGCCATCTCGCCAGCCTTATCAGCAAGCCTCTCTGCGGATATTCTCTTCCTCTCAATACCCCTCTTCTCGGTCAAATCCCTCGAAACACCTATGATCCCTATCAGGTTGCCATCATCATCATCAAATATCGGAGTATCCGTAATCTCAACAGAGAACATACGACCAGATTTATCCCGAACCCGAAACTCACCCGTCCAGCTCTCACCCCTTTGTAGCTTTTCCATTATCCTTGCAGCTTCAGCCGACACCGCCTCCGGCACAATTAGATCCCTCAGAAAAGAACCCTTTGCCTCCTCCTCAGAATAACCGTATAACCTCTTTGCTGCACCGTTCAGATAACGAACAACAGTATCAATATCAACTACAATTACCGACTCTTCAATCGCATCGAGCAAAAAGGACAGATTGCCTTCAGATAGCTTTTTCTGTAAAACACTCAAAGGACATCCCCAAAATAAGTTTTTCTATAACCAAATTCTTACCACGCCATTAATTTAATAAAAATGGTATTCATTTAATTATGCACAAAAAAACCGCTTTTGTAAAGTTTAGTTTTTCAACATTTATCAGAAGCAACCGATTTTCCACTTGACATATCCCACCTTCCCACATAATATGTGCACTTGGATGTCACAAGATAAGACATCACAATTTTGATTTTTTGCTCCGTTCGTCTAACCGGTTAGGACACCGGCCTTTCACGCC